>MDSV01040891.1_pt1 | contig 19577 bp, 23 predicted proteins | sample 810851 | NCBI WGS metagenome assembly MDSV01 (sample SAMN05326640, study PRJNA326480) | marine metagenome | isolation source: seawater | place: Atlantic Ocean: North East | collected 2012 | reverse complement strand
TGGAAAAAAAGATCCAAATTTTGATACTACATTTATAACTAATTTTGCAGGTAATATCGGTACACCCGCAATGATTTTTTACACTATTACAACAACCGGAATAACACTCGATATATTTATTGAATATTTTATTTATGCTTTGATTATGATTGGAGGTTTTTCTTTAGCAGGATTGCTTTTTCTCTTTATACTTAAAAAAGACATAATTAGTGAACTACCACCTTTAATACTACCTAATACTGGAAATATGGGTGTACCAATATGTCTTTTTGCTTATGGGACAGCAGGGCTAGGGGTGGCCTCAGCTATTGCTTCAGTAATAATACTTCTTCATTTTACCTTAAATGTTTTACTAGCTAAAAAAAGTTTTTCATTTGAAATCCTAATTAAAAATGTTCCTATTTATGCAATTTTTGTATCTATTGCTTTTTTGTATTTTAAATGGGATGTGCCAGGATATATTGAAAACACAACTTTTTTACTAACTTATGCAACTATATTTTTAGTACTAATGTCTTTAGGGGTAGCTCTCACTCGTTTAAAAATTGTTTCATGGACCCATGCCACTATTTTTGGAGCTGTTAGAGTTATTATTGGTCCAGTAATAGGTTTTGTATTAATTAAAATTTTGAATTTATCAGGATACATGGCCGGCGTTCTATTAATTCAATCTGCCATGCCAAGTGCAATTCTTACTTATTTAATAGCCTCAATGTATTCAGAGAAGAGTGCAGTTGATAATATAGCTAGCGTAATTGTTTGCTCAACTTTGCTTTCTTTCATTACAGTGCCATTAGTTGTTCTTATATCTCTTATATATTTTTCATAATATTTTGAAATTATTTAATTAATAATTTACTTTAAGATTGTAATGTAAGTGATTGAAATTACTTATTTTTTTATATAGTAGAAAAAATCAATAAATTAGCAAAAAATGAAAATTTTATTTAAATAAAGCTAAATATATTGATAAAAATAGAAAATTAAAAAAAAAAAATCAAAAAATAGTAATAAATACGGCACTTTTAGCCCAGTCTATAATCCACAACTAGCAACATTTCTAGAGAGTTGCAGTTTGAGAATATAGCGTTTAAACGGCCGTAGATGCCGAATTTTTTGATAACTTAAAAAGATTAGTTCAACTCATAGGGGAAAATAAGTTTATAAGGTAAGAAACATTAATATCGACTAGAATCGTTGTTATTTAAGGTTTTTTTGTACTACTAGTGTATTTGGCGTGACTTTTTGATCCCTTATTTGGACCTACAAAAATTAATGTCCAAGCAGGTTTTCCGTTAAAAAGCTTTAAACTGTGTCTGTCTCCTGATTTTCTAAACCCAACGTACCCAGGATTACGAGAAAAAGTCCCGTTTTTATTGGTTTCTAAGTATCCTCCTCTCAAAATCACTGTAATATAGGACCAATAATGATCATGAAGATCCCCTAGGTCACTTTTAAGGATTTTATGTATGAAAATATTAAAAGGGAACCACTTAGGTCTTCTTCTAAACAAAGGATAGTACCTAATCATGAAGGGCTCAGCTTTATCGAAGTCTGGCCAGCTTGGCCCACGATCCATTATTATTTTTTTTCTATTTTTAAAAAACATAATTAATTATAAATATAATAATTCTCAAACATATTGTTTTTTTTTGTAATTTCAATTAGCAGTTGACAGTCAAATTTAACTAATATATATTTCCGATAATTAATGGTTATCGGAAATAAATATGAATAAACTTGTTACTGACATAAAAAGCTTAGAATTGGACACATTAAAGAATTTAAAAAATTCAAAAGCCTCAAATACTCTGAGAGCGTACAAATCTGACTATGCGGATTTCGTATCATTTTGTAGTAAGAATGGTTTTAATCCAATGCCTACTGACCCAAAAGTAATGGCATTGTATCTTACTCATCTTTCTAGATCTTTTAAATTCAGCACTTTAAAAAGAAGGTTGGCTTCAATAGGCGTTATTCATAAGATTAAAGGCCATTATCTTGATACAAAACATCCCTTAATAATAGAAAATTTATTAGGTATAAAAAGGGTGAATGGAAGCAATCAAAAAGCTAAAAAACCTATATTAATCAATGAGTTAAAATTAATTATTAATGCTATAGATGAAACTAAGGAAAAATACTTAAGAAAATTAAGAGACAAAACAATAATATTAGTAGGTTTTTCAGGAGGTTTTAGAAGATCAGAGCTTGTTTCTATAGAATTAGAAGATATAGAATTTGTTAATGAAGGGGTAAAAATCTTTGTAAAAAGGTCAAAAACAGACCAATCTGGTGAAGGGTTAATCAAAGCACTGCCCTACTTTACCAACCGTCAATTTTGTCCGGTAAATCATTTAAATCTTTGGATAACACAATCCAATATCAAAGATGGTAAAATTTTTAATATATCTGATAAAAGCGTGGCTTTAATAGTTAAAAAATACTCTTCGAAAGCGGGCCTAGACGCTAATAGATATTCCGGTCATAGTTTGAGATCAGGATTTGCAACATCAACAGCTGAATCGGGGGCTGAAGAAAGAAAAATCATGGATATGACAGGACACAAAAGTACACAAATGGTAAGAAGATATATAAAAGAGGCAAATCTTTTTAAAAATAATGCATTAAACAAAATCAAGATTTAAAAAAATTATAATATATTAACTTTAATTTACATATAAACAATTCAAGTAAATAAAAAAGTGTTTTCTTTGGATTTTTAAGAGGTCCATCATACGAAGTACATATTATTTTATTATTTATAAATTTGCCACCATTCAAATAATATTTAACAAAGAAAGTTGGAGATATACCCCATTTTTTTAAAAAGGTTTTAGAACCTTTGTTTCTTTTTAATTGATCTTTCTTTCGCAAACTAATGGAGCCAAAATGATAAACTCTAAAATTTCCGAGACCTTTAAATATTCTTACACCTGCATTCCAAAGTTTCATATTTAGATCAGGATCAGAACCAATACCGGGATTGAATTCTTCACTAAATCCTCCAATTTTATCCCATATTTTTTTGCTAATTAAATGTGGAGCCCAATGTGTTCCTTGGTGGTCAATAAAATTTAAAAGCTTATTTTCATTTATTAACTTTTTTTCATTAAAATCTAAATAGTCGCTTCCACAATCTAACTGAATATGACCACCAGCTTTTTCAATCATAGTTCCAGAAATATAGTATAAATCAGTATCTAATTTTTTTACTTCGCTCATTAAAACATTATCCCAATTTGGACAAAAATACATATCATCATGTGTATACAATACGTAATCAGTAGATGATTTTGATGCAGCTAAATTTGTTCCAGTACATAAACCGACATTTTTCTTTGAATAGGTATAGGATAAATTATTTTGCTTAACATATTGAAAAGTTCCGTCATGACCTTCATTGACGTGAATAATTATTTCATGATCTAAAGTAGAATTTTTTTTTATGCTATCAACACATAATTTTAGATAATTTAAATTATTAAAGGTGGGAATTATAATTGAAAACATTAATTATGCCAATAAAACTTCTTATTATTATTGATTGCTAGAGTTTTATTAATTATAAATTCTGCAACTAAAGTCGAATTAAAATGTTTCAAGTATTTAAGCTTACCTTTCATACCAATTTTTCTCCTCAGCTTATCGTCTCTAGTCAACTTAAGAATTTTTTCTGATAAATCACTTACGTTTTTATAAAAAACCATTTCATCTTTGTTGAAAAAGTCATTGTACTGTGTTTTTTGATCAATTAAAGTAACCAAGCCATTACCTATTATTTGTGTAATTCTATCGCTGCTATAGTATTTTATAGGATCTCCCCTGCTTAAGTTTAAACCCATTTTTGAATTTGAAATAGTTTTGAAATAGTGGTCAGCCCAAATTGGTTGCACTTTGTTTAAACCATAAAAATCAAATTTTACATTAGATGTAATTTTCATTAATTTGTTAATAAAATTTGCTCTTTCATCTAGCTTTCCAAATTTAAGAACACCTCTATGAACACCGTGACTTAAAGCGAAAAAAACATCCATATTACAGTCTCTTTTGAAATTATTAAGTGTCTCAAATGAACTATCGGAAGGATTAGGTATGTAATAATTTTGAACATTTTTTGGTAAAAAGCCTAACACATCGGGAGATGTTGTTAAAAAATTAGCCTCAATGAATTCGGACTTATCTAAAATTCTTGATTTATTTCTTAAATAATCTGGGCCATTTTTATTTAAAGGATCTAAAAACCATTGTGATATTTTTAAGTTTGGATAGTCGTCTTTTAGTTCACCGAGGGTATTATTATCAACTGCATCAGCATGACCTAGAACAATCAAATCAGGTTTAAAATTGTAACAAGTTTTTTTTAATTTATCATTTAAAGCTCTTTTTCCAGATATATCCTTGTAATTTTTATAATATTTCTGAATGTCCCTGTCACTAAATTCAAGAATGCTATGCCCCAACCTAATGAAACCATTATTTATTCTTCTTCCAGTATTGAAATAAAGCCTGCCATCATGACGTTCATTAAAATTAGTCACATGTAATATTCTTAACTTGTTATCTTTCTTTCTAATATTGAAAAAATTAATTTTTTTAAGTCTTGTGTCTCTAAAAGTGTCAATTTTTTTTGAGACAAATTTATGTGTTAAATAAAAATTGTCATATGAAAGTTTTTGCAGCCTCTTCCTCATTGGTTTGTTGCTAATTAACCTTTGTATTTCTTTTTGTAATATTTTTGAATTAAGATTTTTTAAAATAACTCCGTTAGTTAAAGTTTCAGGTAGACCACCTCTATTACTAATTATTACAGCACAACCGTTTGAAGCAGCTTCTAAACTTGTTCTTCCAAAAGGCTCTTCCCATCTTGAGCAAACTACGGCAATACTTGTTTTCTTATAGATATCAATTACTTTATTATGATTTATAAAACCATACTTTTTTAAATTTTTATGATTAAAAACTATTTTATCCCTCTGTTCATCTCCTATTACTAAACCTTTCCATTGTTTATTGTTATTAAGAATTTTTATTATTGCGCTTCCAAAAATATCATATCCTTTTGATTTATTAAGTTTCCCAACAAAAGTAATCCAATTTTTTTTATTTTTAATATTTATTTTATTCTTTTTTGCAGATTGAAAAACAACTAATAATTTTTCGCTATTAACAAATTTATCATGCATTCCTTGTAAAAATCTTTTTTTTGACCAATTACTATTAAATATTATTTTATGACAAAATTTTAAAAGAAACTTTCTATCTTCAATAGATTTTGAACCCGTCATTGTTAAAGGATCATTATGAAAATATAATGCATATGTTCTTTTATCTATGTTATCGATTAAAAATTTAAGATAATTGGGTCTATTATGAATTTCAATTAAATCAGATTTATTATCTTTTTCAATTTTAATAAATTCTTGAACATATTTTCTACTTTGACTCTCAAAAATATTTTTTCTTAATATTATATTTTTATACCTGATTTTAAATTTCCTTTTATAATCCGTATTTCCGTATACAGTTATATCTTTTTTGTATTTACTTAAGTTGCTTGTTTCATTTACAAAAAGTGAGACAGCACCTGGATATATTGGTGAAAAATTTTCTTTGTATGGTAATAATATTGATATTTTCATTTAAGCTTGCTTATAATTTTTTTCCTTAAAGACCTATTCTTCTTTATATAATATTCTCTAGAAATTGCCTTACTTTTTGATCTAATTTTTTCTTTATATATTAAGGACCATTTTCTACCCTTAGTGAATTTTGCCCCTTTTCCTGTGTTATGTTGTTTGATTCTTTTTTTAAGATCTTTTGTATAGCCTACATAAGTGACTGGTTTTACTGTCTTTGACTTGAGCATGTAAACATAATAGCTCATTTGACTAGTCAGAAACTTTTTGAAATTTTTTTTTTATCAATGCCACGCTCTTATTGGTAAGAGATGCCCAAATGAGTATATTTCACATTTAAATAGTCTTTAATAGCCATAGAACCCCCTTCTCGTCCATATCCAGTTTGTTTTATGCCACCAAAAGGAGCTTCGGCTATAGCTACAACAGGTGTGTTTACAGCTACAGTGCCCGTTTCCATAAGTTCAGAAGCTTTATGAGCTTTTTCCATATTGTTCGTATAGATATAACTCGCTAGTCCTAACAAATTATTATTTGCTCTTTTAATTACTTCATCAAAATTTCTAAAAGACAGAATAGGAACCAATGGTCCAAAAGGCTCTTGATGCATTATAGTAAAATCATCCTTCACATTATCAAAAATTGTTGGCTCAAAAAAGAAACCTTTATTAAAACCAGCGGGTCTTTTCCCTCCACAAATAATTTTTGCTCCTTCATTTTTAGTTTTTTCAACTAAAGTTTCAATTTCATCTAATCTTTTTTTTGTTGTAAGTGGTCCTAAAACAGTATCCTTGTCCATTCCATTACCAATTTTTAGCTTTTTAGTCTTTTCTACAAATAGTTTGGTAAATTCATTTTTTTTAGACTCATGTATGTAAAATCTGTTTGGCGAGATACAAACTTGTCCATTATTTCTAAACTTTGCAGATATTGCCATATCTGTAACTTTGTTTAAATCTACATCATCAAAGACAATAAAAGGAGCATGACCGCTTAATTCCATTGTTACTCTTTGAACTTTATCTGCAGCCTTTTTTAAAATTAATTTTCCAACTCTAGTTGATCCTGTAATGGAAACTTTCTTAACAATATCGGAAGATAAAAGCTCATTTGAAATGTAAGCAGGATCACCTGATAAAAGATTTACTACTCCAGGAGGAATTCCTGCCTTTTTACAAATATCAACTAAGTGCATAACACATCCCGGTGTAATCACATCAGGCTTTACAATTACTGAACATCCTGCAGCCAAAGCTGTAGATATTTTACGTGCTGCCAGTATTACAGGAAAATTCCATGGAACCAAAGCTGCAACGACTCCTACAGGCTGATAATAAATTTGTATTCTTGTATTAGGAAATCTGCTTTGAATTGATTGTCCATATATTCTTTTAGTTTCTTCAGAGTTCCACTCAAAAATATCAGCAGCTCCACTAACTTCACCAGCTGCCTCTAAAAGAGGCTTGCCAACTTCTAATGTTAAGCATTTAGCTAAAGTATCAACTTCTTTTCTTATTAATTCAGAAATTTTTCTAATTATTTTAGCTCTATCCCAAGGAGAGGTGTTTTTCCAAATTTCTAAACCTTTTTCTGCAGACTTAAGGGCTTTATCTATATCATCTTTATTTGCCTTAGAAGGATTTCCAATTACCTCTTCAGTAGCTGGGTTAATAACTTCATAAGTTTCACCACTATCAGAAGACTGCCACTTACCATCAATGAACTGTCCAAATTTATCGTACATTACTTAGAATATATATACTTTATATTTATAAGAATTTATACAAAATTTTTAACTGAAAGATTTTACGAGGTGTTTTTGTGTTCCTAAACCGTTTACTCCTAGTTCAATTTTATCTCCACTTTTCAGAAAAACTGGGGGCTTCATATTTTCACCAACTCCAGGTGGAGTACCTGTACAACAAATATCACCGGGATACAAAGTCATACAGTGACTCATATATGAAACTAAAGATTTAATATTAAAAATCATTTCTTTAGTGTTGCCAGTTTGCATACGTTTTCCATTAACGTCTAAAAACATATCTAAATTTTGACAATCTTCGATTTCATCTTTAGTTACAATAAAAGGTCCAATTGGTCCAAAAGTATCAAAACCTTTCCCTTTGTCCCATGTTAAACCTTTGTTTTTTTGAAAATTTCTCTCTGTTACATCATTCACTAAAAAAAACCCCAGGACATGATCCATTGCTTCGTTTTCACTGACGTAAGATGCTTTTTTTCCTATAACAAAACCTAGCTCAACTTCCCAATCTGTATGTTTTGAGTTTTTCGGTATTACAATATCATCGTTTGGTCCTGTAATACAGTTTGTAAACTTTGAAAATATTATTGGTTCCTTTGGAATAGGTAGATTTTGTTCTTTTGCATGATCTTTAAAATTTAAACCAATACCTATAAATTTTGATGGGTTTTTCACACAAGAACCAATTCTTTGATTTGAATCTATTTTTTTTAACTTTGAAAGATCTGTTCTTTTAATTTTGTCTAGAATTTCAAAATTTAATGTATCCGGGTTTAAGTCTTTAATTATTGGAGAAAGATCTAAATAATTGTTATTATCAATTAATGCGGGCTTTTCCATGTTAACTTTACCTATTCTACACAATTTCATTTTGCTCCTCTCAGTTTGGCGGTCCCAAGGGGAATCGAACCCCTCTTTCATGGATGAAAACCATGTGTCCTAACCGATAGACGATGGGACCTCATTATTTTTTTTATCCTTATTAACAGAAATATCATCGATAATAAACTCTACATTTTTTTCACCTTTCCACTCATTCAAACTCATTTTTCCAACTACATTTAAAGTAGAGTTAATTTTATTCAACAAATACTGACCAATGTCACTGTTTTTTGCATTAAAAGCTATACCCTTAAAGCTGCTTCCGTCGGACCCAAGAAATATGGTGCTGATATGTTTGTCTTGAATAATTTTGCTATTAATCGGTTTTAGCTTTTCTATTATAAATCTTGGTTCAGGATTACCTGAGCCAAATGGAGCTAAGTGATTAATCTTTGAAAAAAAATTTATATTTAATGCCGAAGGAGCAATTACGCTATCAATATAAATATTTTTTTCAGGTGAAATATTTTTTTTTGTATTAAGAAATTTTTTAATACAATAGTCTTTAAAAGATATAATTTTATCTTTTTTAATTGTAAAACCTCCTGCCATTTTATGCCCGCCACCTTTTAACAAAAATTCTTTTTGTACAGCGTTTAATATAAGAGAACCAATGTCAAAACCTACTACTGATCTAGCCGAGGCCTTGCAATTTTCTCCTGTGACAGAAATTATAATTGTTGGTTTGTTGTAAATATCTTTTATTCTAGAAGCTATTATTCCTATTACTCCCTCATGCCAATTTTCTCCAGATAAAATTATTACCGGGTCAGATATATTAATATGGCTATTCGTAAGAATTTCTTTTAACAAATTATTTTCAATATTTTTTCTTTCATTATTATATTTTTCAAGTTCTTGTGCGAGTTTAAAGGATGTTTTTGAGTCATTATTCAAAAGCAAACTTGCTCCCAAGAAACATTTTCCAACTCTTCCTCCAGCATTAATTCTTGGTCCAATTACATAGCCAAGATGATATGTCGAAAGATTATTTTGTACATTGCATAAGTCTAATAAAGTTTTTAATCCTAGGTTTTTTTTATTGTTTAAAACTTTTAATCCTTGTTTTACTATAGCTCTATTTAATCCTACTAAAGGAACTAAATCACAAACAGTTCCTAATGATACCAAATCCAAATATTCTAATAAATTCGGTTCTGAAATATTATTCTCTTTAAACCAGTTGTTAATTCTTAAACTTTTATTTAAGGCTACTAAAAACATAAACGTAACTCCTGATGCACAAAGGTAATTTAATTCGGATTTATCATCAATTCTGTTAGGATTAATAATGGAATATGCTTTTGGTAGATTTACTTCAGATTGGTGATGATCTAAAACTATAACATCAATATTTTTATTTACAGCAAAATCTATTGGTTTAAAAGACATTGTTCCACAATCTACTGTAAATATTAAATTTACATTATTTTTTATTAAGTTCATAAACCCCTCTTCACTTGGTCCATAACCCTCTGTTTTCCTATCGGGAATATAGATTTCAAACTTCCGATTAATAGAATTAAAATATTTTCCTAACAAAGCGGAAGCGGAGGCACCGTCAACATCATAATCTCCAAAAATACCAATTTTTTCATTTTTTAAAATTGCATCGCAGGATCTTTTTACTGCTAAATCCATATCTTTAAGCACAAATGGATTAGGTAAAATGTTTTTAATTAAAGGATTTAGAAAAGTTTGAATTTCTTCTTTTTTAATATTTCTTATTGCTAATAATTTAGAAACAATTTCATCTAAAAGAAAGTTGTCTTTAATATATCTAACATCTTCCTGCTTTACATCTTTTAATATCCATTTTTTTCCTGAAACAGAAAGTGAACTCATTTTTTGTGAATATTGGAAACTTTTTTGTTAATCATTGTGCTTTTTTGAAGCACAAATGTTGATGCTTTGTAAGAATCACCTAAATCTTTAATACCATCTAATATATCTCCGTCAGTAATAGCCGTTGCACAAAAAATAACATCTCCTTTTACCATTTCATCAATATTATATTTCTTCTTAACGTCATTAATTCCTAATTTTTTGGCTCTGATTAACTGATCATTATCTAAAATTAAACGAGTCTGCATTTGGCCCCCCAAACATGCTAGAGCTGAGGCAGCTAAAACACCTTCTGGACCACCTCCAATACCAATGTAAATGTCATTTTTAGTATCTTTATCAATAACAGAAATTGCACCGGTTACATCACCATCAGTTATAAAATTTATTTTAACATTCATTTTTTTTAAACTTTCAATAATTTTTTTATGTCTTGGACGATCTAATACACAAGCTGTTAATTTATCTGGTGTAGAATTTTTGGCATCCGCTAACAAAGATATATTTTTTTCAACTGAATTATCTAAATCCAATAAGTTTTTTGGTAAATTTGATCCTATGGCTATTTTTTCCATATAAGTATCTGGAGCTGAAAATAGGTTTCCTTTATTTGTAACTGATAAAACTGAAAAGGCATTTGGCAAATTTTTTGCAACAAAATTAGTGCCCTCAAGAGGATCTAAGGCAATATCAAGTTTTTGTCCCTTTTTTGTTCCAACTTTTTCACCTATATATAACATTGGAGCTTCGTCCATTTCACCCTCCCCAATCACAATAGTTCCATCCATATCAATTTTGTTTAATTCATTTCTCATTAAATCTACTGCACCTTTATCAGCTGCAATTTTGTCACCTTTACCTACAAACAAAGAAGCTCCGTAAGCAGCCTTCTCAGTCGCAGTTATAAATTTTTGAAGATAATCTTGATTTATGTTCATTAAATATTTTCAATTCTTAAAAATTTAGGTTTCTTTACAATGTATTTTTTCTTTGAGAGTGCCTTTATAACTTTTACTAGAGAAATATTTTTTGATTCATGAGTAATTATGATAATTGAAGCATACTTTTTTGACTTATAAGGATTTTGAATTAGTCTTTTTATAGACACTTTATTTTTTGCAAGAGTTTTTGTTATATCAGAAAGCACACCGTGTTTATCTATAACTTCGATTCGAAGATAACTTGAAAATTTTTCATTATTGATGTTTTTAAATACTTTATTTTTTCTCCTTGCATTAGATATGGTGAAAGGATATTTAATATTACCCCTTAAGATTGAAGAAATATCAGAAATTAATGCTGATGTAGTTGCTTTTGGACCAGCTCCCTCTCCTTGTATGACTGATTTTCCCACAGGTTTTCCTTCAACAATTACAGCATTAAGTACTCCATCTATATTTGATAAAGCAGAATTTTTTTTTATTAAACTTGGATAAACATTTTGAATTATTTTATTTCCTAAAATTTCTGCAATTCCTATAGATTTAATTTTATAACCTAAAATATTAGCATTATTAATATCTGTTTGATCTATATCTTTTATACCCTGTACTTCAATTATTTTATTATTAATAAACGAGTTAAAAGATAATGCAGTTAAAATTTTTAATTTGTCTGCAACATCTTGGCCATTTAGATCGGACACAGGATTACTTTCTGCATATCCTAAATGTTTTGCTTCATCTAAAGCTTCTTTAAATTGAATCTTTTTTTTATCCATTGAAGTTAAAATAAAGTTTGAAGTTCCGTTAAATATTCCATAGATTTTTTTGATTTGATTTGCAATTAAACCTTCTTTCAAAGATCTCACTATAGGAACACCGCCACAAACAGCTGCTTCAAATTCTAAATTTACATTGTTCTTTTCTGCGATTTTAGCTAATTGATCTCCATATTTTGCAATAAGAGCTTTATTCGCTGTGACAACGTGTTTTTTATTTTTTAATGCTGAAAAGACAATTTTTTTTGCAGCACCTTCCGAACCTCCAATTAACTCCACGATAATATCGACGTCTTTTATTTTAGAGGCATCTAAATAGTTTTTTAACCATTTAGACCTTTGTACTTTAATGCTTCTTTTTTTATTTCGATTTTTTGCTGACACATATAAAATATGTGGAATTACATTTGTTTTTTTTGTTATTTCTTCTTTATTTTTTTTTAAGTAATTATATAAATAAGAGCCAATATTTCCTAGACCAACTATAGCTATATTAAATTTCTTTTTCTTTATCATAAATTATTTTTGCGTAATGTCAGGATAATCTTTATTTTTTCCTGAATTTTTAATGAAATCTGAAATTTCATCAATATCACAATCTAAAAGAATTTTACAGGGTTTTTTGTTTTTTTTAGTTATTAATTTTTTAGTAGAACTTTTTTTTGCTTTCGTTTTTTTTACTTTTTCCTTTTTGAGAATTTTTGTCAATTTTTTTTCTTCTTTACCCTCTTTTTTTCGTTTAATCTTTTCTAATTTACGTTGTTTTTTTATACGAAGAATTTCATCTCTATTAAGTTGGTTTTTAATTTTCTTAATTTTTTTACTTTTCTTAATTTTTTCACCCGTATTTAGTAAGGCCAGGTCTAAATCTTTATTTTTTTTATTATCAGCATCTCTTATTTCTATAATTTGATATTTAGCATAATATTCTTTCATCTCTTTTTTATCCAAACATTCTCTGTCACCACAAATATAAATTTTGCTTGTCGATGAACATGAGTTAAAAGCAATGAAAAGAATAAATATAAAAAATCTCACTTCAATCCTGTTGTTTGTTTGAATCCATACATTAAATTCATGTTTTGGACAGCCTGGCCCGAAGCTCCTTTAACTAGGTTGTCTATTGCAGATAATATCAATATTTTATTTTTATTAGATGTTTTGCAAATTGATATTTCACAATTATTGGTATTTATCACACTTCCAGTTCCAATTTGGGTATTTATTTTATGAATTTTTATAAATTTTTCTTTTTTATAAAATCTTTTAAGTTCTAAAAATATTTTTTTTATATTATTTTTTTTTGTTGGTTCTACATAGATAGATGACAAAATTCCTCTAAACATTGGTATTAAGTACGGATTGAAAACATATTTAATTTTAATTTTAGAATATTTTTTCAACTCTTGATCGAGTTCAGACATATGTCTGTGTTTAAAAATACCGTAAGCGTGTACAGATGATAATATGTTTTTGTGTTTAAATTTTTCTTTAAAATTTTTTCCTGCACCAGAGTATCCTGATTTTGAGTCAATAATTATTCTTTTTGGATCAATAAGTCCTTTCTTTAACAAAGGACATAACGCCAATTGAATTGATGTGGGGTAACAACCAGGATTTGCAATAATCCTGTAATTAGTTATTTTTTTTTTACAAATTCTGAAATAGAATATAAAGATTTATTTATAAGTTGTTTTGCCGAATGATTTTTCTTATACCAAACTTTATACATTCTAGAATTAGAGAGTCTGAAATCTGCTGAAAGGTCTATAAATTTTGTTTTATGTTTAAAAAATTTCTGTTTTATTAATTTCTGTGCTTGACCATTTGGAAGAGATAAAAAAACTAAATCTATTATATTCCAGTCAATCTTTTTAGATTTGGATATTTTTGGTAATTTCTTTTTTATTCTTTTATCAAAAAAATTTATTGATTTTCCAATTTTTTTTTGAGCGCATATATATTTAATATTAGCATTGGGATGTCTAGATAACAGATAAATTAAGTCTAAACCTACGTATCCTGTAGCACCTATTATGGCAATGTTAATTTTTTTGGACAGCATTAACTTTTTATACCATCATAAAAAGAATTAATAAATTTAAATGATCTATCTTTTAGAAAATTGAAAGCTTCTTCTAGCTTTTCTGTGGCCATATTTTTTTCTTTCAACCACTCTAGAGTCTCTAGTTGTTAATTTTTCCTTTTTTAAAACTTTTTTTAAGTTTTCATCAAAATAAACCAATGCTCTTGAAAGACCATGAATAATCGCACCAGCTTGACCCGAGAGGCCACCACCTTTTACAGAACATTTAACGTCATAATTTGATAAAACATTAGAAACCTGTAAGGGTCTAGTCACAATTATTTGATGAACAGGTCTTTTAAAATAATCATTCATCATCTTACCATTTACATAAATTTTTCCAGATCCTTTTTTTAACCAAACTTTGGCTATAGATCTTTTTCTACGACCTGTCGCGTATTTACTGTCTTTAAAATTAATTTTTATTTTTTTATTTTTATCTAATTTTTTTTCTTGATTTTGTAAGTTTTCCATTTAATTTTTTAAAGTATTTCTTTTGTTTAAATTTTTGAAATCAATTTCTTTAGGTTTTTGATTTTCATGAGGATGATTTGTTCCTGAATAAATTTTCAATTTTGTAAGTTGTTTTTTAGCCAAAACACCGCCAGGCAACATTCTTTTAACAGCCATTCTCAATATATCGTCAGTTTTATTTTTTTTAGTTAATCGTTCAGGCGTAGTTTGTTTTATTCCGCCTGGATGATTTGTGTGTCGATAGTAAATTTTATTAGTATTTTTTTTGCCAGTGAATTTAATTTTATCAATATTAGTAACAACTACAAAGTCACCATTGTCTATATGAGGATTAAATTTCGATTTGTTTTTCCCTCTTAAGACTTTTGATATAAAAGCAGCTAATCTACCCACTACGGCATTTTCTGCATTTATTAAATACCAGTCATTTTTTATATCTTTTTTTTTAATAAAAGGTGTCATTTTTAATATGGCGATAAATACAAATAATATTAATCAAAGTCAAACAATTTTAATTAATAGATCGATGATACAAATTTAACGATAAAATTGTTAAAAATATACTTGATATTTGATGGAGTGAAGCAACATATATATTTAGGTTACTTGTTAAAGTATATATACCTAAAATAATTTGCAAGAAAACAAAAAATAGCACTAAAAAATAAGGTTTTAATAATCTTCTTGGTTTTTTTTTAAAAATTTCAAATCCAATCAAAATAATCAGAAAAAAAATAATATAAGCGATTGTTCTATGAAAAAACTGTACCAAACTTTGATTATTTAAATTTAAAAAATCACTAAATTTATTAATAACTACATCATTAGGAAAGAAATTTTCATTCATTAAAGGCCACGTTTGATATAATCTACCAGCATCTAAACCAGAAACAAAAGCTCCAAAAATTATCTGAAAAAATATTAAAAATAAAAATATTTTGATAGAAAAAAAAGAGCTCTTGTTCATAAAAAATTTTTTATTTTTTGATGTTATGAAATTAAATAATATCCAGATTAATGAGGACAGAATAACAAATGCCACAAATAAATGTGATGAAAGTCTGTAATGACTGACTGAAACAAGATCTACAAGCCCACTTTCAACCATGTACCAACCTAGAACTCCTTGTGAGCATATCAAAATAAAAATTATTAAAAAATTAAATTTATATTCTTTTGATAAAGAATTTTTAATAACAAAATAAATAAAAGGAATTAAAAAAAATAATCCTATAGTTCTACCTAGAATTCTGTGAAACCACTCCCAAAAATAAATTACCTTGAACTCGGCTAAAGACATGTTTGGATTTATTAATTTAAATTGGGGAATTTCTTTATACTGAGAAAAATAAAATTCCCATTCTTCAAAGTTTTTAGGCCAGAAAACACCCCTAAACAATTCCCACTTCGTAATAGATAGACCCGAGTCTGTTAGTCTAGTCAAACCACCTACAACTATCATAGTTATTAATAAAAATATCAGCGTTAATAACCAGTAAAGGACTAGATTTTTATAACTTTTTATTGCTAATATTGTCATATAGTAACTATATAAATTCTTTTTAAAATAAATATAATCTACTTTATGTCGCTATGAACAATAAAAAAATTAAAATTATTAGAAAAAGGCTCGATATATTAGACAATAAACTGTTAGATCTAATAAAAAAAAGAACTTCTTTAGTTAACGAAATCTTAAAACAAAAAAGATTTAAGAATCAAATTATAGATAGAAAAAGGATAAAAACTATTCTTTCGAAAATAAAATACAAATCTCTAAATAAAAGAATTGATCCTAAAATTACAAATAAAATATGGAAATCGATGATTAATGCTTTTATAGACTACGAGTTCCGTAATTTTAAAAAAAAATAATTATTTGCTGTGTGGAGGAAGTTTCTTTTCAATAAAAACTTCATGTTTTCTTGTTGTTGGATTATATTTTCTAACTTTTAATTTTTCCTTAGCTTTTTCGCCTTTTGTCGGTTTTTTTACATAATAAAAAAAAGGACTATCAGGTTTAGATTCTGGAACCAATCTTACTTTTATAAAACTTTTTTTAGCCATTTAGTTTTCTCAGTTTTCTTACTTTATTTAATAGACTTTTAGATTTTAACTTTATGTTTTCTTTTAAATATTTCGCTTTTATACTTGATGAATTATAATCGTCAAGACTATTTACTTTAGAATTTAAAATTTTTTTAGCACCATCAATGGTTAATCCTTGATCTTTTAATAAAAATTTAATTAATTTAATTATTTCAATGTCTTTTTTAGCATAATATCTCCTATTTCCGGACAATATAGTTGGTTTAATTTGATGAAATTTACTCTCCCAAAAACGCAGCGTATGAGTAAGAGGCTTAGAATTTTTTTTATCTATCAAACCAACTAACTTTGCTGTTTTTGAAATATTTATTAATTCATTATCTTTGATATTTTGACTAAGTCTATTCATTATTGATTTTCTTTTTTAAATAGTTTGATGTTTTAAATGTTGCTACATTTCTCTCAGAAATTTCATATAACTTATTATTTTTTGGATTTCTGCCTACTCTTTTATTTTTATTTAAAATTTTAAATGTACCAAAATTTTTAATTTTAAGAATTTTATCATTTTTTAAATTTTCTATTAATATATTGAAAATATCATTAATCAATTTATCAGCATATAATGATGGTAGACCAATCTCCTTATTAACAGCTGAGGTAATATTTTTTTTTTTTAAACTGGTCTCTTTAACCGACATTTTCAGATTTACGAAGATTTTTTTTAATTCGACTCATTAAATTACCTTTTACAATCTTATAACATAAATCTATAGAATGATAAAACCCTACACTATCAGTTGATCCATGGCTTTTTACAACTGGTCCTTTTAGTCCTAAAAAGATAGCTCCGTTGTATTTACGAGGATCAATTTTCTCTTTAAATTTTTTTAAAGAAAAATATGAAAAAATAAGAGACAATTTTGTGAATAAATTTTTCATTAAAGAATCTCTCAATCCATCAGTAATAAATTTTGCAGTACCCTCAGCAGTTTTTAAAGATACGTTTCCTGTAAAACCATCAGTAATGATTACATTAGAGTCTCCATTAAAAATTTCATTACCTTCAATGTACCCGTTAAAAATATACTCATTATTATTTTCAATATCCTTAAGTATCGTGAAAGCTTTTTTTAAACTTTCAGTACCTTTAATTTCTTCAGATCCTATGTTTAATAAAGATACTTTAGGTTTTTCATCATGCTGCAAAGCTTTATATAAAGCTGATCCCATTTTTGAAAAATCAACTAGATTTTGCTCGTTGCAATCTATATTAGCTCCTAAATCTAAGAAAATACTTATCCCTTTTCGATTTGGCCATATTCCTGCTAAAGCAGGTTTGCTAACGCCATCAATAGTCTTTAGTAACATTTTTGAAATAACAAACAAAACACCTGTGTTTCCTGCAGATAGTGAAATATCTGAATTTTCATCAACTTGGGATTTAATAGACATCCACATACTGCTGTTTTTTGAATTTTTAATAGCAGTTAGAGGTGTTTCTTTTTCTGAAACTACTGTGCTTGTATGAATAATATTAATATTATCTTTAGGTATATCGAGCTCATTTATTTTTTTTTCTATAATTTCTTTATCACCAAATATTTTAAAAAAATAATCATTATTCTTATTTTTACTTATAAACAATTTCAATCCCATTAAAGTTTTACTAGGAGCATCCAAACCACCCATTGCATCAATAGCAATTGTAATTTTGTTTTCCATTTAATTGAAGTTTAATATAATTAATCTAAAATTTTTTTTCCGTTATAAAGTCCGGATTTTAAATCTACATGATGAGAAAGGCGATATTCACCACTCTTTTTATCCTCTATGACGTTCGGATTACTAATTCTATGATGAGACCTTCTCATGTTTCGTTTCGATTTAGATGTCTTTCTTTTTGGTACTGCCATTTTAATCCTTATATTTAATATCCCCTTTTAGCATAGTTTCGTCGTCTAGTTCAAAACAAAAATCAGAAAAACCATCAAAATATGAGTTAATTTTACTTAATATACCATCATTTTGTTGAAGCTCATTTAACAGGTGTTTTTTTATAATTTCATTGTTTATTATAATTTTATTTTTAGATTGTTTCTTCTCATCGAGTTTAATAAGAATGTCATAAAAAATTTTATTCAAAAGTTTCATCTTTTTATTAACGCCAACATCACCTATTCCCATTTCTCTTAAATGATATTCAATATTATGGAAAATATTATCAAAAATATCTTGAGGAAATGACCTCTGAGATTTTTTTCTAAAACGTATTAAAATAATAGAAAAATGTATGAAAATAAGAATAATTCTTGTCTCAAAAGTGTCTTTTAAACCTAAGTCTTTGTAAAAATAAGTATTTCGTGATAATTTCACCAAAGAGGTATAAAGATTGTTCTTATGTTTGTTATAAAAAGAAAACATTTTAAAATAATTTCAAATATAGTACTTTTATTATTTTTAACAAATTGTCAATTAAATGAACCAAAAAAGTCTCATGGTATTAATTTTTTAGATAATAGAGAAAAAGTTCTAATTTTGAACCAAACTAACAAAAATGATGTTATAAAGTTAATTGGCCAACCTCACTCTAAATCTCTAAATGACGAAAATACTTGGATTTATTTCGAGAGAGTAATAACAAGAGGAAAGTTGCTGAAACTAGGCCAAAATGTACTTAAAACTAATAATGTATTAAAATTGGAATTCGACAAGTACGGTATTCTTAAAAATAAAGAAATTTTGAGCAAAAACGATATGAAAAAAGTGAAATATTCTAAACTAGAAACAAAAAACACTGTGACTCAGCAAGGTTTTATTAATAAATTTTTATCTAGCGTTAAACAAAAAATGTACGGTAAACAGAAATTTTAATGAGCTATAACAGCAAGTAGTAAAAGTGCTACTATATTAGTTATCTTTATCATCGGATTAACTGCTGGTCCAGCTGTATCTTTATAAGGGTCACCAACTGTATCTCCAGTTACTGCAGCTTTATGTGCTTCAGAACCTTTGCCTCCAAAATTACCGTCTTCTATATATTTTTTTGCATTATCCCAAGCACCACCACCAGCTGTCATTGAAACTGCAACAAATAATCCTGTTATTATAACTCCT
>MDSV01192579.1_pt1 | contig 19587 bp, 21 predicted proteins | sample 810851 | NCBI WGS metagenome assembly MDSV01 (sample SAMN05326640, study PRJNA326480) | marine metagenome | isolation source: seawater | place: Atlantic Ocean: North East | collected 2012 | reverse complement strand
TAACTAATCATGAAGGAAAAAAAATGATTGACGCAAGTTCAGGTTTATTTTGCAATCCTTTAGGACACGGACGTAGAGAAATTACAGAAGCAGTCTCTAAACAATTAAGTCAATTGGATTATTGCCAACCTTTTAATCAAGGTTTTGGTGGTTCTTTCGAACTGGCAACTAGAATAGCAAAAAAAACTCCAGAGGGAATAAATAGAATTTTTTATACAATATGTGGTTCTACGGCTGTTGAAACGGCGATAAAAATAGCAATCGCATACCATAGGTCCAAAGGAGACTCTAAAAGATTTCGGTTTGTTGGACGAGAAAGAGGATATCATGGAATGAATATTGGAGCTACTACAGTTGGAGGAATGATTAATAACGTTAAAACTTTTGCAAGTGTATTAATGCCAGGGGTACAACACATGAGACATACACATTTACCAGAACATAAATTTGTAAAAGGCCAACCTGAAACAGGGTCAGAGATGGCAGAAGATTTAGAGAGAATAGCTATGAATTTTGGAGGAGAAAATATCGCTGCTTGCATTGTTGAGCCAATAGCTGGATCAACAGGAACACTTATACCACCAAAAGGTTATTTAAAAAGAATAAGAGAGATTTGTGACAAACATGGAATATTGCTAATATTTGACGAAGTAATTACTGGATGGGGAAGAACTGGATCGGCGTTCGCATCTCAAGAATTTGGCGTAACTCCAGATATAATGACAATGGCTAAAGCTACAACTAATGGAGTAGTTCCTATGGGGATAGTTGCAGTAAAAGAAGAAATTTACGACTCTGTTCTAAATAACTCTTCTTCTTCTCCTGAGGGTACTCCAGAGTTATTTCATGGGTACACATATTCAGCAATTCCAGTTGCTGTAGCTGCAGCACTGGCTGTTCAAGATATTTTCGAAAAAGAAAATATTTTTAACAAAGCAAAAGAAATGTCGCCTTATTTTCAAGACGGCCTACATTCTTTAAAGGACTTAAAAGAAGTTGTAAGTATTAGAGGATATGGAATGATGGGCGGTATAGAGATGAAAATGAAAGATAAACCTGGAAAATCAGGATTTCAAACATTTAAACATTGTTACGATGCTGGGGTGAATTTTAAAAATACTGGTGATACTTTAATCATAGCACCACAATTTATTTGTGAAAAAAAACATATAGACGAAATAATAGATAAATTAAGAACAGGCATTACAAATTATACTAAATCATAAATGATCATTGGCGTTCCAAACGAAATTAAGCTTCAGGAACACAGAATAGGTCTCACCCCTGAAAGTGTAAATATTTTAGTAAATAAAGGACATACAGTTCTAATAGAAAAAAATGGTGGTTTTGAAGCTGGTTTTACTGATGAAGAGTATGAAAAGTCAGGGGGAAAAATTATTAGTTCAGCTCAAGAAATATTTAAAAAAGCAGAAATAATTGTAAAAGTAAAAGAACCTCAACTTGAAGAGGTTAAAATGATTAAGGAAGGACAAATAATCTATACTTATCTTCATTTAGCTGCAGCAAAAAAACTTACTCAGGAATTAATTAAAACTAAATCTATCTGTATTGCATACGAGACTGTAACTGATGACGAAGGTAAATTACCATTACTAGCACCAATGAGCGCTGTTGCCGGTAGAATGTCTATTCAAGCAGGAGCACATTCTTTAGAAAAAAATCAAAAAGGAAGAGGATTGCTTTTAGGGGGCGCTCCAGGTGTTGAACCTGCTAAAGTAGTTATTTTGGGTGGTGGGGTAGTAGGAGAAAATGCTGCAGTTATTGCAACCGGCATGAAAGGAAAAGTTTATGTTGTAGACAAATCAAAAGAAAGACTTATTGAACTACATAAAAAATTTGGAGATAAAATTATTCCTACTGAAAGTAATAAAATTGATCTTAAGAAATTAGTTTCTGAATGTGATCTCCTTATAGGAGGAGTGCTAGTGCCAGGATCAGAAGCTCCAAAGTTGATTACGCGAGATATGATAAACAATATGAAAAGAGGCACGGTAGTGGTAGATGTAGCTATTGATCAAGGGGGTTGCGTTGAGACAAGCAAACCAACTACTCATGCTAATCCAACTTTTTTAGTTAACGATGTAGTTCATTATTGTGTCGCTAACATGCCAGGTGGAGTTCCAAGAACATCTACTATGGCATTGAACAAGGCAACTCTTCCATTTTTAATTGAGTTAGCAGAAAAGGGTTACAAAAAAACTTTAATAAAAAATAAAAATTATTTAGCAGGGCTAAACATTTATAAAGGCAAAGTCACCTTCAAAGGGGTGGCAGATGCACTAAATCTAGAATACACACCGCCTCAAGTTGCAATATTAGACTAACCCAATCATTTTGGGCTAAATTTACTGTTAAGACCCATATTGACCCTTTTCAGAATTTGTCTAAGTAAATACATGTGATTAAATAGTCTTATGAGTAAAGAAGTTAAATTTGAGAGTCATGATAATTTAAATAATGATTTTGAGAGAAAAGTTAACTTAAATAATTTGTTATTTAGATTGAATGAAAGCAAAAAAAAAGAGAGAAATAGCAACATAGCTTTATCAGTAGCCGCAGTTTCAGCTGTAACAGTTTTCGGAATTATACTTTCTTTATAAGAGCTGCTAAGCAGAATACCTCATAAATAGAGCAATTTTAGAATTTTATTCACCACAAAATTAACTATATTTTAATTTAGCAATTACTTATTAGTTGATAATCAAATTTATATGAAAAAATCAAAAAAATTAATTACAAGATTTATACAATTTTTCTTAAAAAAGTTTTTTATAAACTCACTATATTCTAAATATTTATTTTATAAGACTAAAAAAAAATTCAATAAATCAATAAATGCACATAAATCACATGATAAGTTTTCAGAAAACTTAGATAAAATTAACAACTTCGAATACAAAATTACATCTCAAAATAATGAAGATGGTATTATTGAATTTATTTTTAAGCAGATTCCAAACAATAAATATTTTGTTGAAATTGGATTTGGTTTTTATGAATTTAATACTTTGAATTTAATAAAAGACAAATGGGATGGTAAACTTATAGACGTCGATTACGATGAAGCTATCGCGCTTAAAAAAAACCTAGATTATTTTTTTCCATCAAATAAAGTTGAAGTAATAAACAATAAAGTAACAAAAAAAAATATTCAGGATCTTGTTTATAAAAATGCCCCTAATAATGAAATTGACTTTTTTTCATTAGATATAGACAGTAATGATTACTGGGTATTAAAAGAAATAAATTTAGAACAGATAAAAGTTATTTGTTGTGAATATAATCACTGGCTAGGTAATAACGAGAAAATAACAATTAATTACGACGAAAATTTTATTTTTGAGGACAATGGTGTCTGGGGCGCTTCTTTGTTAGCAATAACTGATTTATTAAAGATTAAAAACTTTTCTTTAATTGCTGTAGAAAGTTCAGGTACAAATGCTTTTTTTGTGAATAACAAATTTATTGATAAATTTGAAATTTTATCTCCAAAGAAAAGTTATAGGTCAGTAGGAAGATTTTATAATAAAATTAAAAAAAAAGAGATTTTTCAAAATGTTAAAAATAATTACAACTTATTAAAAAAAGTTTAAATTATTTAAATAAAAGATGAAAATAATTAAAGAAATAAAATATATTTTTTTCAATTTAATATATAAGAAACCTAAAATAATTATAAATGTAAAAAAAAACATTCATATCAAAGTTAAAAAAATTTTTTTCTCAAATTTAGACAAATATAATTTATATAAAATAAAAAAAGGTAGAGTTTACTCAAATACTGTCAGTGACACCGCGTATATTTTAGATAACAAGTTAATCAGAGAACCATCGTTTCAATTTAGAACTAAAAAAAATTTGAAAGTTGTTAATGGCAGAGTTAGCGAAAATATAGTTTTAACAAGAGGAACACCAAACTTCAAAAGAAAGATTAATGGAAGTGTTTTATCTCTACTTACTGGCGGTGCCGGAAAAAACAATTATTGGCACTGGATGTTTGATGTTTTGCCAAGAATTGCAATATTCGAAAAAGCTGCTTTAAACAATTTTCCAGATTTTTACTTATTACCTTCTTCAAAACAAATATATCAAAAACAATCCATTGTAGATTTAGATATACAACATAAAAAAATTTTGGACGGTGAAAAAATCAAACATTTTGAGTGTAATATCTTATTTGTAGTTGACCATCCGAATGTTAAAAAAAATAATCCTTCACAAGCTGTGGAGAATATACCTATTTGGATTTTGAAATGGTTAAGAAAAAAATATTTGTCTAAAGTAAAAATTAAAAAAAACTATCCTAAAAAAATTTTTATTAGCAGAGAGAATGATAGCAATCTTGATTTAAGAAGAATTGTAAATAGTTCTGAAGTTGAAAGTTTTCTTGAAAACATGGGATTTCATATAATAACTTTAGCTAATCATAGTTTTAATGAGCAAATTAGTCTTTTTAACAATGCAAAAACAATAATAGGCTTGCACGGCGCAGGTTTTGCAAACATGATATTTTCAAAAAAAAAGACAAATATTATTGAAATTCGTTCTAAGGACAATGGTAAAGCTATTAAGAATTTAGCAAGAAAATGCGGACACAATTACAAGGAAATTTTAGAAAAGAACATAAATTTAAATTTAAAACATCAAAATAGCCATATTAAAGTTAACTTAAACAAGTTAAAAAAAATTATAAGGTCATATTAAAAAAATGAAGATATTATTGATTGAGATTATAAATATAACTATTATAAATTATAAAATTTTAAGGCGAGGTAGCTCAGTTGGTTAGAGCACAGGACTCATAAGCCTGGGGTCGGCGGTTCGAATCCGCCCCTCGCTACCAAACAAATTAAGTTTAGCATGTTTTTATTTTAATTCCGTCACACTCAGAAGTAAAATAATAATTAGAAAATCAATAAATCTGTATAAGATCCGCGCTTAATATATTTATTGAATATATTTAAAAAGCTTTTTAAATTCATTTTAGATAATTTATCATCTCTTAAGTCAGTCAAATAATTATAATGTTTAATTAAATTAAATAAAATATTTGGATTTTTTAAATTCATTATTGAGGGCATCATCTCAAATACAATCGGAATTTTTTTCTTTAAGGTTTTTTTTCCTCCTATAAAAATTTCAGGTTCGTGCCCTTGAGCATCAATAAAAATTAAAGAATTTTTTTTATTCATTTTGTTTGTAAAATTGTCTAATATATTTAATTGTACTTGCTCGCCAGTTTTTTTTTTTGTTAAACGATAATCACCACTATTATTTATTTCAAATTTCTTTAAATAACTTTTAGAAATTCTTCTTGATAACGCTAAATTATACAACGTACCTTTTTTCTCAATTTTGTTTACATTAATATTTGCTGTTAATAACCTAAAATTATTTGACGAAGGTTCAAACGCGATATAATTTGAAAATAAATTATCTTTTATTGCTGGTATGAGCGTAGTACCAACATGAGCTCCAACATTAACTAAATATTTTCTTTTCTTTTTTTTGAGATGTCTTAAAGCTTTTTTTATGACCTTATAATCAAATTCTCTGTCGATGAAAATTCTTTTTGAAATTTCTTCATTATTTTTTAATACATAGCTAATTTTATCATTTGCAAATATAAATTCTTGATTTGTGAGGGTGTTGTAATCTGCACTAAGAAAAGCTTTTTTTAAATTTTTGTTTTTTGTATTATTTTTTAATCTATTGATTTTTTTTAATAATGACTCAATAGTTCTAAGAAATTTCATTAAATATTATATCAAATTTTGGGCTAATTTCGATACACTAACAAGCAAAATAAAGTTTTAGGTTGCAAAAAAAGTATTGTATAACGTTAAGAAGTGAAGGGTAGTGTTCACCGCACAGGAGTCATAAGCCTGGGGTCGGCGGTTTTAATCCGCCCCTCGCTACCAATTTATTATGTTTAGAAAACTAAATAAAATTTTTAAAAAAATTTAAAAATATGAACAAAGTTAAAATGTTTTGTTTGTCTTTAGAGCCTAGTCATTTGAAGTTAATACAAGATTTAAGTTACATACCAGTTGGATTAGGCAACAAGCTATTTAATGAAAATTGGATAACTGATAAAAGTGGAGATAATATATCTGAAAAAAATCAGTTTTATGGCGAATATACCTTTCATTATTGGATATGGAAAAATTATTTAAAAAATTTAAAAGAAGAATGGGTCGGCTTTTGTCAATATAGAAAGTTTTGGTCATTAAGTAATCTTGAAAAAACTCCAGAAAAATTTGAACAATTTAAAGAATACCCAATTAGAGAAATCCCTAAAGGGTACTCATCTTATGAAGCTATTATTGGGGTCCCACTATTTGTTAATCAATTTCGTTTAAGTAAATTTATAAAGAATAATTTTTTTACAATGATAACTAAACCTTACTTATTTTTTAATAAAAAAAAAAGAAATATAAAATTTCATTTTGATATGATGCATGGTCACGGCAATTTATCAAAAGCTATTGATCTATTAGATGATAAGGAAAAAGAAGGTTTTAAATTTTTTGTTGAAAATTCAGTTTCTTTTAATCCACATAATATGTTTATTTGTAAGTCTACAGAAATTTTAAATACTTATTATCAATCAGTTTTCCCTTGGCTTAAAAAATGTGAAAATTTATTTGGTTTTAATTTAAAAGGATATGGGTCTCAAAGAATGTATGGTTTTTTAGCTGAAAGGTATATGTCTTACTGGTTCCAAAAATACACGAATTATAAAATAATGCCCATAATTTTCAAAGATTTAACTGATTTTAAAAAAGACTAAAGCCCTTTAAGTGTTTTTTTAAAAGTATTTAATGTCATTAAATTCTTGTCTTTATTTGAGATTTTCATTCTTCTTTTTGGCCAACTTATTTTAAGATTTAAATCATTATAGATTATTCCACTTTCAAATTTTGGTCGATAATAATTATTTAATTTATAATAAATAATATTTTCTTTCTCAAAACTGTAGTAAGCATGAGCAAAACCCGCAGGTATAAATAGACTAATTGCATTACTTTGAGATAATAATATTTTAAAAGTTTTTCCAAATGTTCTAGAATTTTTTCTTAGGTCAATTACAACGTCAAGTATTTTACCTTTTAAAACACTAACATACTTAGATTGTTGATATTTATATTGAAAGTGAAAACCCCTCAAAACATTCTTTTTAGAAGTAGTGCAATACTCAAAAACAAATTTTTTTTTCAATTTTTTATCGTTGAAAGTTTCTCTAAGGTTACCTCTGCTGTCTTTATTATTTTTATGTTTTACTATTAAAAGATCTTTGATTTTAGTTTTTATAATTTTCATAATTTAAAACTCTTATACTTTTTTAAACTCATGTCAGTTCTTCTTGGAAATTCACCTTTCGAATAAATTTTTTTAATACGCTTGTTTTCTTTTTTGGCAAATTGATAGATTGTCTTACTCGGCCCTCCAATATTTACGATTCCTTTTTTATTTAAAACTTTTATCACCATTTTTGCTGCATCTTCTTGATAAATAAAATTTGACCTCACATTTGCGTAAGCTTTTTTATGTAAAAAAGGCTTTTCTGTCATACATAATCTAATTATTAATGAGTTTTTGTACATGTGAACAGCACACTCACCGCCTAACTTTGACCAACCATAATTATTCCATGGTTTTAAAGAATCCGTTTCTCTATAATTACCTTTTTCTCCTGGGTAAACATAACTAGTAGAAATATAAATTAATTTTAAGTCATATTTGCTTGCTTCTTTAACGATGTTACTTGTACCAATTATATTTAAGTCGATACTTTTTCTAATATTTGAATGATGAATTTTCATTGGTCTTGAAAGTCCTGCTAGATGTAAAATATAGTTTGGTTTATATTTTTTTATATTTGTTTTAATTGAAGTTAAAGACTGTATATCTAGTTGTTTTTTATCTCTGAATATAAGCTTATTACTTGTTTTAAATTTTTTTAATATTTTTCCAAACCTACTATTTCCACCTGTAACTAAAATACGTTTCATTTAGATAATTGTTTTTAAATACTTTGAATAATCACAATTGCCATAAAATTTTATTGCATTATTAATATTTTTTTTCTTAATCCAATTATTTTTAAAAGCTATTTCTTCTATACAGGCTATTTTTAAACCTTGTCTTTTCTCAATTGCAGATATGAAATTTGAAGCATCATAAAAATCATTTATATTTCCCGTATCCAGCCATGTTCCACCTCTTCCTATTAAATCAGCACTAAGCTTTCTTTTTTTTTTATATTTATTTAAAAGATCAATTATTTCAAGTTCGTTTCTTTTTGAAGGTTTAAGAGATTTACTAAATTTTATTACATCATTATCAAAATAATATAATCCGGTTACTGCTAAATTTGATTTGGTTTTTAAAGGTTTTTCTATAAGTTTTATGACTTTATTTTTTTTATTAATTGTTGCTACACCATATAAGTTAGGGTTTTTTACTGCATGCAAAAGTATCTTTGCTCCACTTTTAAGTGATATATTTTTTTTCAAAATTTTTGTTAAACTTTGTCCGTAAAAAAAATTATCACCTAATATTAAAGAAACATTATCATTTCCTATAAATTTTTCTCCTATAATAAATGCTTCAGGTAATCCACCGGGTTTTAGTTGCTCTTTATATTGAATTAAAATACCTAGATTATTTTTTTCAGGTAAAATTTTTCTAAATTGGTTTAATTGACCTTTGTTAACGATAATTAATATATTTCTAATGCCAGATAACATTAAAACAGATAAAGGATAAAAAATTAAGGGCTTATCATACAAAGGTAATAATTGTTTGTTTACAGATTTAGTTAAAGGACTCATTCTTGTTCCTAAGCCTCCTGCTAATATTATTCCTTTTTTAATCATGTCTTTAAACCTAATCTTTTTTCATATAATTTTTTTGATATTCTTTTTAAAAAGACTTTGTTATTGACGTACCACTTTATAGTGTCAATAATTCCATCATCTAGTTTAATTTTAGCTTTCCATTTTATCTCTCTTAAAATTTTTTTGTTATCCAAAGCGTACCTAAAATCATGTCCTGGTCTATCTTTTACAAATACAATTTTACTTTTATTTCCAACCTTGATTTTTAAAAATTTGCATAATTTAACTAATCTTTTAACCAAATCGATATTTTTTAAATTTTTTCCAGAACCTACATTATAATTTTCACCAGACTTACCTTTTAAATAAAGCATGAATAAGGCCTTGCAGTGATCTTCTACATGTATCCATTCTCTTGAGTTCTTTCCTTTTGCATAAATTGGTAATTCTTTATTATTAAAGATATTTGATAACATCTTCGGCAATAGTTTTTCTGGAAATTGATAAGGTCCGTAATTGTTACAACAATTTGATATCACTGCATCAATTTTATAAGTACGAATGTATGATTTTACCAGATGGTCAGCACTTGCTTTAGAAGCAGAATAAGGTGAGCTAGGAAAATAAGCATCAATTTCTTTTGATTTTTTATTTTTTTTAATATCCCCGTACACTTCATCAGTAGAAATGTGGATTAATTTGGTTTTAATCTTACTTTTTTTTAACAATCTAATTGCCTCCAATAAATTAAAAGTTCCTAAAATATTACTATTAATAAAATTTTTTGGTCCATCAATTGACCTATCAACATGGGTTTCTGCAGCAAGATTAAAGATAGCAATAGGTTTGTGTTTTTTACAAATTTTAACTATTTTTTTTTTATTGTTAATATCTGTTTTATAAAATCTATAATTTTTATTATTTTTTCCTATATGGGCTAAATTATTTGATGAATAGGCTAGTTTATCAATATTAATAACAAAAAATTTTTTTTTAATTAAAAAATTAACTAAATTACTGCCAATAAAACCTGACCCACCAGTAACTATGATTTTTTTCATATTATATTTTATAAGATTTATATGCTTTAATGTTATAAATTATTAAAAGAAATATCTTATAATATCAAATATTATTATTTAATGGAAACAAAAGATATAAGTATAGTTATTACAACGTATAAAAGTGAGAATAAAATTTATAATTGTTTAAATTCATTACCAAAATTAGCAAAAATTATAGTAGTTGAAAATTCTAAAGATGAAAAATTCAAAGAAGAAATACTAAAAAGGTATCCTCATATTGATTGTATTTTAACAGGAGGTAATAAAGGATATTCAGTTGCAAACAATATTGGCCTCTCTAAAGTTACCACTAATTTCGCTTTAATATTAAATCCTGATACAATTGTTGCAGAAAAGACTTTTGATAACTTTTTAATACAAGCTAAAATTTTTCCTGATTTTTGGTTAATGGGTCCTGTAACGGATGAATTTAATAATGCCACATTAAAAAAAGATATTTTTGAAACAAATTATATAAAAGGACATGCAATGTTTTTTAATGTGAAAAAGTTTAATAATATTTTTTTTGACGAAAATTATTTTTTATATCTTGAAGAGATAGATTTGTGTAAAAGAGTATTAAGAAATAAAGGAAAAATTTATCAAGTATCTACAATTAATGTAGATCATGAAGGAGCTAGATCCGTTCAAGCAAATTCTGAATTAGAATTGGAAAAAAATAGAAATTGGCATTGGATGTGGTCAACCTTTTATTTTCATAAAAAACATAAAGGTTTTGTTTTGGCATTGATTGTTGTCATACCCAAGTTACTTTCTTCATTTGCAAAATTTATTTTTTTTTCTTTGATGATAAATAAAAAAAAAAGCAATATTTATTTTTGCAGGCTGAGTGGTTTAATTAATTCTATTTTGGGTAAAAAATCGTGGTATAGACCAAGTATTGATTGATTTATCTAAATTTTAAATATAAGAAATATTTTTAATGAATTCTAAAAAAAACATTGTGGTTACTGGTGGGGCCGGATTCGTTGGAACTAATTTACTAAAACTTCTTCTAAAAAAAACTAAGTTTAATTTGATAAGTATAGACGATTATTCGTCTGGCAAAAAAATAAATCATATAAAAGATTCTAGAATAAGGTACATTAAAGGCGAGACCCAAAATATTTTTAATATATTAAAAAAAACAAATAATATCCATTCACTATTTCATTTTGGTGAATTCGCAAGAATTTATCAAAGTTTTGCTCATATGAATGATTGTATTAAATCAAATTCAGTAGGTAGTAATGCAGTTTTTAACTTCTGTTTAATGAATAAGATTAAATTGATTTACTCAGCCACTTCGGCCTCTTTGGGAAATAAAGGAGATGATAAAAATTTATCACCTTACGCTTTTACAAAAGCAAAAAACTTAGAATTATTAGAAAACTTAAAAAAGTGGTTTAAATTTAGATATGAAATAATTTATTTTTATAATGTATATGGTCCTTATCAAATATCAAAAGGAAAAATGTCAACAGTAATTGGAATATTTGAAGATCATTATAAAAAAAATAAAGCTTTGCCAGTTGTAAAACCTGGATCACAATCAAGAAGATTTACTCATATTTTAGATACGGTTGAGATTTGTTATTTAGCCTGGAAAAAAAATCTATGTAGGCATTATAGTATTGCTAGTAAAAATTCATATTCAATTAACCAAGTAGCAAAGATGTTTAATGCAAAAATTAAATATTTACCTAGACGGGCTGGGGAAAGATATGTTTCGACTCTTGCTAGTAGAAATTTATCAAATAAAATACATAAAAAATTTGGTAAAATACGATTAAAAGATTACATTCAAGATTTTGTAAACAACAATATTTAGTGACCTGGAAATCTGATTAAACTTTCAGTTTTATAACCTTTTTTTTTTAAAAGTTGATCTCCAGGTAAATCAAATAAATTTATAACAAAAATAAATCCTGCTACTTTACCACCAGCCAACTCTATTAGTTTTCCTGCAGCTTCTGCTGTGCCACCCGTGGCTATTAAGTCGTCTATAATCAAAACTTTTTCACCTTTAGAGACGGAGTCTTTATGCATTTCAATAGTTGCATCACCGTATTCAAGTTTAAAATCAACTGAATGTGTCTCTGCAGGCAATTTATTTTTTTTTCTAAGTAATATAAATGGTTTTTTTAAAACATAGGAGACAGCAGAAGCGAATATAAACCCTCTAGATTCTATAGCTGATACTTTATCAAATTCTATATTTTTTGAAATTTCAATTATTTTATCATTAGTATATTGGAAGGCTTCAGCATTTTTAATGAGTGTTGTTATATCTCTAAATAAAATGCCTTTTTTTGGATAATCAGGAATAGATCTTATATATTTTTTTAAATCCATATTTAGCTTCAAGTTCTAACAAAAAAGCATTAATAATTAAATAATGAATAAAAGAAAACTTGGGATAATTGGTGGTAGCGGGCTCTACAAAATGGAAGGTTTTAAAAAGGTTAAATGGAAAAAAATTGATACACCTTGGGGCAATCCTTCGGATGAAATTTTAATAGCTCAGTTTGGTGAGGAGGAAATTTTCTTTATACCTAGACATGGCAGAGGTCATACAATTAACCCGAGCAACATAAATTTTAGGGCAAATATTGATGCACTTAAACAGTTGGAAGTAACAGATATAATTTCTGTATCAGCAGTAGGCTCTCTTAAAAATGATTTAGAGCCTGGACGCTTTGTAATAGTAGATCAATTTATTGATAGGACCTTTTCAAGAGTAAAAACTTTTTTTGATCAAGAAGTTGTAGCACACGTATCAATGGCTAAACCAACCAGCCCTTGTCTATCAGATTGTTGTGAAAAATCTTTAAAAAAATTAAACATTAAACATAAAAGAGGTGGAACCTACGTAGTTATGGAAGGCCCACAATTTTCTACTCTTGCAGAGTCTAACTTGTATAGATCATGGAACGCGGATGTTATTGGAATGACAAATATGCCAGAAGCTAAATTAGCTAGAGAAGCAGAGATAAGGTATTGTACTGTTGCGATGGTTACCGATTATGATTGTTGGCATCCTGACCACGAAGAGGTTGATGTCTCTTTAGTAGTAAAGACGTTACTAAGTAATGCATCAAAAGCACAAGATATGATAAAAGAGATTATAGCAACTTTTAAAAATTTTCCAATTGATAACGATCCGGCGAACAACTGTTTAGATACTGCTATTATCACAGCACAAAAATTTAGGACAAAAAAAACTGTTGATAAATTGAAGAACATAGCTGGTAGAGTTTTGAAAAAATGAAAAAATATTTAGATAAAATTTTTAATAAAGAAAAATACTACAAAGATAAAAATTCACTAAAAGTAAAACTTGATAGAGAAGTCTTTAAAAAAAATTTTGAAAATCAAATTGATAAAATTCAAAATGCACTAAATACAAAAAAAGAGATATCGTTTCAACATGCAGGACATATCGGAGATATTATAAATGTCTTACCGATAATAAAAGAAATTTCTAAGACACATAAATGTAACCTCTTTATAGAACTAAACGCTCCTATAAAAGTAAAATATAATGATCATCCAGGTGGAAAATTTTATTTAAATGATAAAATTTATAAAATGTTATATCCTCTGTTAAAATCTCAAGATTACATACATAATATTGAAATTTTTTCTAATCAAGAAATAGATATTAACTTTAATTTAATTAGAGAACTTCCAATTAATTTATTATTTGATAACTCAAGGTATGGTTTTCATATTGCCGGAATTCAGGTTGATTTAAGTAAAAAGTTTTTAGAAGTTAAAGACCATAACAAATTTAAAAAAAAGATAGTAATTTTGAGATCTTTGAGATATCAAAACCCTTTTATTTCATACACTTTTTTACAAAATTATGAGCCAGCAATTTTTGTAGGATTAATAGATGAGTATAAGGAACTAAAAAAAGACTTAAAAAATTTAGAATTTTATGAATGCAAAGATTTCTTAGAAATGGCATCAATAATAAAATCTAGCAAAGTTTTAATTGGTAATTCAACTATCGGAATTGATATTGCAGATGGCTTAAAATCTCCTAGATTACTAGAAGCATCTCCATATTTTCCAGCAAGGCAAATTCATGGAGAAATGGGGTACGATTTCTATTTTCAGTCTCATTTTGAAAAATTTTTTAAAATACTTTATACGAAATAAATTAATATTTAGAATATTTTTTTACTTCTCTTATATTCGATCCTGTTATTTTATTGATCTTTAGTTTTATCTTAGCTCTATTATCGTTACTTTCGTATACGTTTGTTGCTACATTAGTAATTTTTTCTAAATACTTTTGTGCCTCTCTTTTAAAATTTTCCATTTCCCAAATTCTTAGATTAGTATGAAATAAATCTTTCCATAGTGCTTTCAATTTTCTATCAATTTTAATATTTTTTTTAAGGGTTTTTTTCAAAGAGGAGTACTCTTTATTAATCTGTCGCAAATGCTCCTTTTTTGAAATTTTTTTCTTTTTAATTTCTAGAATTGTTAACTTGTCGATTATGTCCCCAATCGGTGTTTCAATATATACTTTTTTCATTTTTTTTGTATAATTACCAAATAAACAATTTTTTTGCCACAATATAGCAGTTAAATTAAATTATTAAATATTAATATAGCCAAAACTAATCTATTGAAATGCCTTTAAAAATAAAAAAAGTAAAGAAATGCCTATTATGTAACAACAAAAAGCTAATTTCTTTATTTGATTTAGGTAATTTATACGTCAGTAATTTTGTATCCTATAAAGACATTTTTAAAGGAACAAAATCTAAACTTAAACTTTTGTTTTGTAAAAAGTGCACTCTCCTTCAACTTTCTCATTTGGCTCCTCAAGAAATAATGTATCGAAGATTTTATTGGTACAAATCAGGCGTTACAGCAACTATGAGAGAGGGGCTAAAGGAGTTATTTATAGATTGTCAAAAAAATGTAAAATTAAAAAAAAAGGATGTAGTTTTGGATATAGGAGCAAACGATGGAACTTTATTAAAATACTTTAAAAATAAAAAGTTTAAAACTATTGGATGTGAGCCAGCTAAAAATTTAATTGCAGAACTTAAAAAAAATTGCAACTATTTAATGAATAGTTTTTGGTCTAAAGATAGATTATCGAAAATTTTAAAAAAATATAAGTTAAAAAAACCGAAACTAATTACAGCAATAGGAATGTTTTATGACCTTGAAGATCCAAATAAATTTATTAAAGATGCTGCAGACAGTTTAGATGATAACGGTATTTTTGTTGCTCAGTTAATGAGTTTAAAAACTATGATAGAAAAAAATGATTTAGGTAATATTTGTCATGAGCACATAGAGTTTTACTCTTTTCAATCGATTAAGTATTTATTTGAAAAAAACGGTTTAGAAATATTCAAGATATCAGAAAACGATATTAATGGTGGTAGTTACAGGTTTTATTGTAGGAAATTTAATTCAGGAAGCATTACACTTCCAAAAGAAAATGTTAAAAAGATGATGCAAGGATTTATACAGAGAGTAAAAAAAAATAAAGTTCTAACAGTAAATTTTATTAAAAATCAGGTTAAAAAAGGAAAAAAAGTCTTTTTATATGGAGCCTCTACAAAAGGTAACACAGTCTTGCAATATTACGGAATAGACAAATCAATGATACCTTATGCAGCTGAAAGATCTCCTTTCAAATGGGGAAAATATACAATAGGAACAGGTATTAAAATAATATCTGAAGAAGATGCTAAAAAAATGAAGCCAGATTTCTTTTTTGTTACTCCATGGGGGTTTATAAAAGAATTTATAAAAAGAGAAAAAAATTGGCTTAATAACGGAGGAAAGTTTATATTACCGTTTCCTAAAATGAAAATAATAGGAAAAAAATGAAAAAAAAAATATTAATATTGGGCGCAACTGGGCAAGATGGTTCATTAATATCTGAATTTTTGGTTAAAAAAAATTTTAAAGTGTATGGCTTAGCTCGTAAGTCAGCTACTGGAAATCTTAGAAATTTAAAAAATATAATCAACAAACCAAATTTTAAAATTTTACATGGCGATCTGCTAGATCTTATTTCAATGGAAAAAATTATTAGAGAAATTAAACCTCATGAAATTTACAATTTTGCTGATCAAGACCACGTTAGATGGAGCTTTGAAGTCCCAAGTTATTCTTTTGACGTGACAGGATCCTCAGTCGTTAAACTTCTTGAAATAATAAAAAATCACTCACCAAAGTCTAAGTTCTTCCAACCTTTGTCATCTAATGTTTTTGGCGGAAGCACTAATAAGAAACAAAATGAAAATGATAAATTTAGTCCGTTAAGCATTTACGCCTTAGGTAAAGTATCAGCTTTTTATGCATGTGAAATGTATAAAAAAATTCATAATTTAAAAGTTTATTGTGCAATTTTTTACAATCATGAGTCGATAGTTAGACCAGAGGAATATGTTACTCGTAAAATTACAAAAAGTGTAGCGCGTATTTATTACGGCAAACAAAAAAAATTATTTTTAGGGGACATTAAAGCTAAAATAGATTGGGGTTACGCAAAAGATTATGTTGAAGCAGCTTATAATATCGTTCAACTTAAAAAACCTGACTATTTTGTAATAGGTTCGGGGAAAGCTCATTCCGTAGAATATTTTTTAAAAAAGGCATTTGAATACGTAGGTTTAAATTATAAAAAATATATTCAAATTAATAAAAAGCTTATAAGACCTAGTAAAAATTCAACTTTGGTAGCAAATACTGCAAAAGCTAAAAAAGTTTTAAAATTTAAAAATAAAACAGATATTAATAAAATCATTTCAATAATGATGGAAAATGACCTTAAATTAGAGGGAAATGATTAAAAAAATATCTTATAAAAAAAAACTTTTAGCAATGGTTGTAGATGAAAAAAAATTATTTAAACCTGGTGTTAATTTTATCACCCCTAACAGTTTAACGCTACAATTAGGTTTTATAAATCATAAATCTAATACGTATATAAAACCACATACACATAAAAACTATCTAAGAAAAATAAAAAAAACTACAGAAATTTTATTAATTAAAAGTGGATCTCTTAGAGTCGATTTTTATTCAAAAAAAAAATATATTTTTAGTAAAATAATAAATAAAAATAAAATTTTGATTTTATTAGAAGGTTCACATGGTTTTAAAATTTTAAAAAACTGCTCTATGATAGAGATTAAACAAGGTCCATTTATTTTAGCCTTAGATAAAAAAAGATTTAACAAAGTTGATGAAAAAAATATTAAGATTAAAAAGTAAGTTTATTCCAGTCAATAGACCTAAAATTTTTTCTGCTGACATTAAAAATGTTACCAAAGCGTTAAAAGAAACTTGGATTTCTGGTGAGGGACCATACATAAAAAAGTTTGAGAGTAATTTTGCAAAATTTCATAACAAAAAGTTTGGAATAGCGGTGAGTAATGGCACTGCTGCTCTTGAAGTGGCTATAAAATCTTTAAATCTTAAAAAAGGAGCGGAAGTAATAATTCCTGCTTTTTCAATAATTTCAACAGCCTTGTGTGTAATTAAGAATAATTTGAAGCCAGTTCTAGTTGATGCAGAACTAGATACTTGGAATATGAGTCCTGATCAAATTATAAAAAAAATAAACAAAAAAACGAGAGCAATAATAATAACCCATATTTATGGTTTTCCAGTTGATATGAAAAAAGTACTAAGCGTAGCAAAGAAAAAAAAAATTTTTGTGATTGAGGATACCGCTGAAATGATTGGCCAAAAATACAAAAATAAACTCTGTGGCAGCTATGGAGATGTAAGTACTTTTAGTTTTTATGCTAATAAACATATTACAACTGGTGAAGGTGGAATGATTCTTACTAATAATAAGTATATTTATAATCGATCTATGAATTTAAGAAATCTTAGTTTTGGTAGAGGAAAAAATAGGTTTAACCATGAAGATATTGGATGGAACTACAGGTTATCAAGTCTTCAAGCAGCCATGGGTATAAGTCAATTAAAAAAAATAAATTTTCTAGTTAAAAGAAAAAGAGAAATTGGTAAACTTTACTATGATAAGCTTAAAAATATTAAACATATTCAAATTCAAAGTTTAAAAAATAAATATGCTAGAAATATATATTGGGTATTTGGAGTGCTAGTAAAATCTAATAAAAGATTTAATCGAGACACAATTGTAAAAAAACTTTTAAAAGCTAATATACAAACAAGAAATTTCTTTTATCCTATGCATAAACAAAAAATATTTCTCAAATTAAAAATATTTAAAAAAAATATTAATTTACCTAATTCTGAATATTTATCTAAAAATGGATTTTACTTGCCTTCCGGTTTAGGTGTAACTAACAAAGAAATTATTTATACATGTAAAGTCTTAAGTAATATTTTTAGAAATTAATGAAAATAAACGGAAAAGTATTCAAAACCATTTGGTTTGAGAACAATCAAGTAAAAATTATCAATCAAACAAAGTTACCCCATCAATTTGTTATTAAGAACTTAAATACAGTTAGAGACTGTATAAATGCTATAAAGAATATGGAAGTTAGAGGTGCACCATTGATTGGAGCAACAGCTGCTTATGGTTTAGTTTTATCTATTTTAGAAAAAAATGACTTATCTCACTTAAAAAAATCAAGTGAAGAATTAATTATCTCTAGACCAACAGCTATAAATTTAAAATGGGCAGTTGAACGAATGATGAAAAAATTATCAGGAGTAAATGGAGATGAATTACTGAAAATAGCATTAGAGGAGGCAAAGGCTATTACAGACGAAGACATTGAATTTTGTAAAAATATTGGATTGAATGGCCTCAAAATTATTAAAGACATAGCTGATAAAAAAAAAGATACTGTAAATATTTTAACTCATTGTAATGCAGGTTGGCTAGCAACGATTGATTGGGGTACAGCTACCGCACCTATTTACTACGCACATCAAAAAGGAATTAAAATTCATGTTTGGGTAGATGAAACAAGACCGAGAAATCAAGGAGCGAACTTAACCTCTTATGAACTAAATGAAGAAGGAGTCCCAAATACAGTTATCACAGACAATGCTGGTGGAATTTTAATGCAAAGAGGACAAGTTGATATGTGTATTGTGGGTACTGACAGGACTTTATCTAATGGAGATGTTTGTAATAAAATAGGAACTTATTTAAAAGCATTAGCTGCCAGAGATAACAATGTTCCATTTTACGTGGCGCTTCCAAGTTCAACAATAGATTGGAACATTAGAGACCATAAAGAAATACCAATTGAAGAAAGAAATTCAGAGGAGCTATCACATGTAGAGGGAATAGATGAAAATAATGAAATAAAGAAAGTAAGAATTTACCCACAAAAAAGTAAGTCATTAAACCTAGCCTTTGATGTAACACCTGCTAAACTAGTAACTGGATTAATTACAGAAAAAGGGGTTTGCGAAGCATCTGAAAAAGGATTGAAAGGATTATTTAACAATACTTTATTATAGTGAGTAAATTAAGAGCAGAAGTTATAAAATATTCAAAAAAATTAAACATTACCAACTTATCAGCTTTGAGGTCAGGAAATATATCTGTAAGAGCTAGAGAAAAGGGGATAGATGGTTTTTATATAACTCCATCAGGAAGAAAATATTCATCACTTAAACCTAAAGACATAGTTTTTGTTTCTCTAAAAGGAAACTTT
>MDSV01175962.1_pt1 | contig 19587 bp, 18 predicted proteins | sample 810851 | NCBI WGS metagenome assembly MDSV01 (sample SAMN05326640, study PRJNA326480) | marine metagenome | isolation source: seawater | place: Atlantic Ocean: North East | collected 2012 | reverse complement strand
GCATTATATGATTCTGATGAAGAAAATGGAGCAATGAAAATAGTGAAGGGAAGTCATAAAAAAGGTATGTTTAAACATCAACTAAACAGTGCTAAAAATCTAGTTTTAGATCAAGAAGTACCAGATGACCAAATAAATGAAAATGATGTGGTTTCATTAAATCTTAAAGCCGGTCAACTTTCTTTGCATGATGATGGTTTACTTCATGGTTCACTTGCTAATAATTCTAAGAGAAGAAGATGTGGTGTTACAATGAGATTTGCTCCTGTTAATGTTAAAGCAGATTTATCTATTTGGCCACATTTTGAAACTCAACTAGCTCGAGGAAAAGATGATTTTAAACATAACCCAGTTGCCGAAATACCAAAAGGTGAAGCAATACCTGTAAAGAAATTTCAGTATTCAAAGGAATTTGTATCGCAGTGGTAAGAGCTTGCAGGGCTGATTTATTTTTAGTTATGATTTGAAGAAAAACTTTAATAATAAAAAACAAATGAAAGATGTTTGGAGTTTTACTGCGCCAAAAAAAAATGAAAAAGAATTTAGAAAATATCCCACTCAAAAACCAATTGAACTTCTTAACAGAATTTTACTCACTTCAACTTGAGAAAATGATTATGTTTTAGACCCTTTTAACGGAAGTGGAACCACGGATGATGCATGTAAATTAAATAACAGAAATTATATAGGAATCAAATTAGAAAAAGAATTTGTAGATCTTTCTAGAAAAAGAGTAAAATCTATTAAATAACAACAATTGAATATTTAATTTTACAATTATATTCTTTAGAAAAAAAACGTAGGAAATGAAATTTATAAATGATCACATCTATTGACCATATAGTTTTAACTTCTAAAGATATTAAAAAAACAATTTTTTTTTACTGTGATGTTTTAGGCATGAAACTTGAGGAGAATTTTAAAGAATACAAAGGTAAAAAAAGAGTTTTTTTAAAATTTGGGAATCAAAAAATCAATGTGCATTCAGAAAATAATCCTTTTATACCTCATGCTAAAAATCCTATTTCAGGCGCAGTGGATATATGTTTTTTAAGTTCCTTGCCAATTAAAGATTGGATAGAAATTTTAAAAAAGAATCAAATAAAAATTGAGATAGGTCCTGTTCAAAGAGAGGGTGCAACTGATTTAATAAATTCTATATATTTAAGAGATCCTGATATGAATTTAATAGAAATCTCTAATAAAGTTTAATAAGATTTTGTTAATCTAATTTTTAACTAAAATATATAGATTAATTGACATGAAAAATTTTGAATTTAGTAAATCAAATATATGTTTGTTCTTCATACATGGGTTCTGTTCTGGCCCAGAGGATTGGGACGAGCAGACAAAGTTTTTTAATAATATTTTCACAGTTATTACTCCAGTTCTTAGGGGACATGATGGAGAAAATCTTTCAGACCTCCCAATGAGTATTGAACAACTTACTAATGACTGTGAGAAAATATTAAAAAAACAAAAAGAAAAAAAATTTATTTTCGTTGGTCATAGTATGGGAACAAGGATTGCCATAAATTTAGCAAGTAAATTTGAAAAAAAAACTTACGGTTTAGTGTTAGTTGATGGAAGCAAGTTTGCAGATTTAGAAAGTTTTGGAAGCGTATTAAATCATTTTGAAAAATTAATTTCTAATCAAGGTTATAATTTATTATTAAAAAATATGTTTAAATCAATGTTTTTTGATAAGAAGTTTGAAAATGATAAAAAAAGAATTATTAAACGAGCTATTGAAATTCCTTCAAAATACTCACTTCCTTTGAGAAGAAACGTTATTTGGTTTGATGCTCATTATTTAAAAAGTGCATTAAACAAGATAAATACTCCAATATTAATGCTACAAAGCACAAAACTCGATGAAAAAAGAAATAGATCAACAATAAAAAACGATGAAAAAATAAAATACATTGAATTTATTAGTTCTTTTTCTTCAAAAGTTGAAACAAAAATTTTTCGAAATACTGGACATTATATTTCTATTGAAAAACCTAAATTAATGAACAAAATAATTTTTGAGTGGATTAAAAAAATTATAAGATAATTTCTGATAGTATTACAGAGTATTGTGCACCATGCATATCTCTGTCTTTCATGTGACCTTGAACCAACGATCTTGGGAAAGAAATTTTAATTACATTAAGACTGTCAATTTTGAAGGTCTTAATTTTTTCTTTTTTTATTTTGAAAAGCTTACTTAGTAATAAAATATTTAATTTATTTAAAATCTCATTATAGGTATTTTTATTTTTACAAAATATATCAATTGTTACCCAATAAGGACCAGCATTTTTAGATCTAATATTTTTTACAATAGAACTTAATTTTCTCATTTTATGAATCTTTTAACTCTATTTTGAAAATTGACATTGGATCTTTTAATTTTAATTTATGATTTAATGAAAATTCATATAAAGCACCTCTTTCAGCATGAACTGGTGAAAATGGAAAGGCAAATGTAGGTAATTCTTCATTCTTAGTTAAAGGATAATGCAATAAAAATGGATTAATTAGTTTTGATATTTCAACAGATATTTCCATCTTTTTAGAAGTTACAATGCATAAAATGCCAATCTCAGTTGGAGTGCAAGCTTTTAGCTCTAAATCTCCTAGAGTAGCATTTTTCCCAATGTGACGAAATTGAAGATCATAATCTTTATTCTTTAAATTCATACGTTTTTGTATTTCTTCAATTAAAAATGATTTCAATTTGGAAGACCATTTTTCAGCATTTTTAACGTACCTTTCATCTCTAAGAAGAATTAAAGATGATGTTTGATAACCTGAGATACGAGCTCCTTCCAATTTTACATAATAGTTTTTTTCTTTTATCCATTCAGCTCCTTCAACTTTAACTTTTTTTTTATTTATAGCAGTATAAGTTGCATTTTTAACATTCATATAACCACCTGGTTCATAAAGAACAAAAGGATCTGCATTTTCATAAAGCATATGAGCAGAGACTGTTTCAGGGGTACATTTTGCTTTTTTTGACAATGGAAAAATAATAAAATCTTTATTATTAAATTCAATCATAACAACACCACTTGTAGGTTCTGTGGAACAAAGAGCGCCACACTCTGCAATCTTTGCTCCATGCCAGCTTATCCCTGGCTGAGAACCATTTAATAATGGTAAAGCTGCAATAATAGCGGTATCCGTCGTTCGCCCAGCTAAAATAATATCTGCTTTTGTATTTATTGCAGCTTGAATCTGTTCAGATCCAGCTAAAGCAACTGTATGGGTAATATTTTTAATTAATTTTTCATTTATTTTAACTTTTGGTTCTAAATCAGCTAATAAACCATTTTTATAATTTTTTAAAAGTTTACTATTTGGAATCTCACAATATAATTTTGCAATTTTGACTTTATGATTTAATTCTTTAGAAATTTCTAAGGTTATTTCTTCCATCCAATCAACCATATTATTTGTTCCACATGTTCCACAGCTTCCAATTACTAATGGGATTTTTAACTTTTGTCTTGCCTCCATTAGCGTTTTCCATTCAGATTTAATAGAATTTCGAGAGTATTTTGAGGTTCCAGTTCCTAGGGAAAAGGGTCCACTATCTGTTGAACCACCATCTATTGAAATTATATCAGGTGATAATTTAAGACCATTTTTAAATGCTGTAAGGTCAAAACCCAGACCTAAAACACCTGATGGTACAAGAACTTTAGTTTTTTTCATGATCTAACTTTTTAACCTTTTTTATTTAATATTACAAAAATCAAATATTTTTGATATAATATAATTTTTAAAACTTATATGAACGAAATTAGAGATATAAATACTAAGATAGATATTAAACCTTATTCACCAAATTTAGGCGGAGTAGTTAAAGGAATAGATTTATCGAAGAAAATTTCTGATATTGAATTACAAACAATAAAAATAGCTTTTAATAAATATCAGGTTTTATTTTTTCAAGAACAAAAGGAAATTATTCCTGAAGTTCATATTGAATTAGGAAAAGATTTTGGACCTCTTCACTATCATCCTGCAGCACCTACCATGAGAGATTTTCCTGAAATATTTGAAATTCATACTACTAAAGATAGTAAAATTTCCGATGGAAGTGAAAATTTTCATTCAGATGTTTCATGTGATGAGGAACCTCCATTAGGAACAATGTTACAATTGCATATTTTGCCTAATTGTGGAGGTGACACTTTATTTACAAATATGTATCAAGCTTATGAAGATTTAAGCGAAGAATTTAAAAAGTTTATTGAAAGTCTTAATGCTTGGCATGAATCAGAACATGTTTATAAAGGAAGATATAAAGAAAGAGGGGTGTCTGATAAAGATGTTTTTTGCCCTTTTTCATTACATCCTATTGTAAGAACACATCCAGATACTGGAAAAAAAGCAATTTTTGTAAATAGAAATTTTACTACAAAAATTGATGGATTAAATAAAAATGAAAGTAATTTAATTCTAAACTTTTTGTATGATCATTGTGAACAATTAAAATTTCAAATCAGATACCGATGGAATCCTAATGATTTGGCTTTTTGGGATAACAGATGCACAATGCATAAAGTCCTTTGGGATTATTATCCAAATGAGAGAAAAGGCAGAAGAGTTACTATAAAAGGTGATAAGCCTTTTTAAGTTTAATTTTTCTGAAAAATTTTAATAATTCAAAAAATTTATAAATTTCTGTAATTTGTTTTATTTTATTAAATCCATAAAATTTTTTTATTAACAACATAAATATTTCTATTTTATAAAACCTAGTTAATTATTTATAATAAATAAAAAGGATTTATTTTATGGCAAGAAGACCAAATATAATTTTCATTACTTCAGACCAACAAAGGGCTGATTGTTATGGTTTTGCAGGAAGAAAAATTCGAACGCCACATCTTGATGATTTGGCATATACAGGAACCAGGTTTGATGCATGTATAACTCCAAATTTAGTATGTCAACCATCTAGAGCTTCGATTTTAACAGGGAAACTTCCTTTTACTCATGGCGTCTGTGATAACGGTATAGATTTAAGATTAAATGTAGCCGAACAAGGTTTTGCAGAACAATTAAATAAAGCGGGCTATAATACGTCTTTTATAGGCAAAGCTCACTTTGCTACTTCATCAACATTTGAACCTACGGGAACTCCTGAATGTAAGTTTAGTTCAAAAACATTTGGTCCAGAATGGTATGGTCCTTATATGGGTTTTAATTATGTTGAATTAATGACATTAGGACATTGGTATAATGAGAAAGGACCTACTTTACCCCCAGAAGGTCAGCATTTTGAAAGATTTGTATTTGATGAAGCAGGTGGTCCAGAAATATTTGATATTTGGCATAAACCTGCTTTTGACGGTCATGGAGCTGCGCAAACCTGGCATTCTTCAATGCCTGTAGCACTTCATTCTAGCACATGGTGTGGTGATAGAGCTATTGCATTTCTAAATAACCAAAAAGAAAATATACCGTTTTGTTCATGGATCTCATTTCCTGATCCTCACCATCCTTTTGATTGTCCTATTCCATGGAGTACTATGTATCATTTAGATGAGGTTGATTTACCTGTAGAGGGAAAAAAAGATTTAGATAATAGACCATGGTGGCATAGAGCCTCATTAGAAAATGAGCCAAACTTAGCAGATCCACAATTAAAGTTTTTTAGGGCAAAATTATCTAGGTCAGTTGATCAAACTGAAGTTCAATTGAGAGAAATGACTTCAAATTATTTTGGCATGATTTCACTTATTGATCATAACGTAGGTAGAATAGTTTATGAATTAAAAAGGTTAGGATTAGATAAAAATACAATTATTATTTATTCTACCGACCATGGTGACTTGCTTGGCGATCATGGCTTATACTTGAAAGGACCAACGGCATATGAAGGTTTGTTAAGAGTTGGATTAATAATGAATGGAATAAATATTCCGTCTAATCAAATTATTAAAGATCCAGTTTCTACTTTAGATATTTCAGCAACCATATGTGATTTAGCTGGTGTAGAATTACCCTTGGAAGCACAAAGCAATTCTTTAATGCCTGTCATACAAAATAAACAAACCAGAGATGTTGCTCATAGTGAATGGAAGGTTAACCCAAGTCGGTGCGGTGTAGAGTTAGAACTTCATACTGTAAGAACTAAAGAGGCAAAGCTTACAATAGAAAAAAATAGTGGTGCTGGTGAAATGTACAATCTAAAAAATGATCCTCATGAAATGAATAACTTGTTCGAAGATAAAAGTAATAGCAATCTTAAAAAAGAACTAGTTGATATGATCTCAGAAAGACCAGGAGAAAAATTAGAAAAATTTGATGAACCAGTTGGGATGGCATAAGTTTCAATTAAAAAATATGTTGTTATAAAATTAATGTTTATTTAAACAAATATTAAATTTTGCGGAGTATAGGATGTTTAAACCTCTTAAAGGTATAAAGGTTGTTGATTTAACGAGTGTACTAGCTGGTCCATATAGCACTTATCAGCTTGCTTTATTGGGGGCTGAAGTAATTAAAATAGAAAATCTAGGTAATGGTGACTGGACTAGAGTTGGTGGTAAAGATAAGGAACTAACTAAAAAATCTATGGGAACTTCTTTTTTAATTCAGAATTCAGAAAAAAAATCTATACAAATTGACTTGAAAACGTCTCAGGGTAAAAAAATTGCCCTAAAATTATTAGAAAATTCCGATGTATTTGTAGAAAATATGACGCCAGGTAAAGCTGAAAAACTTGGTTTGGGATGGAAGGATGTTTCTGCTTTAAATAATAAAATTATTTATTGTTCCATCTCAGCTTTTGGTCAAGATGGACCGTATAAAACAAGAGGAGCTTATGACCATGTTGTTCAAGCTATGTGCGGTATAATGACTACAACAGGTGCCAAAGAAAATGGACCAACTAAAGTAGGTGCAGCTTATGTTGATTATGCTACAGGTTTAAATGCTGCTTTTGCAATTGTTGCTGCAATAAATGAAGTTAAACAGTCAAAAAAAGCTGTTAGACTAGATGTTGCTATGCTTGACACTTCTCTATTATTAATGGCTAATATGGTTACAGAGCATTTAAATTCAGGTTGGATTCCTACTCAAATGGGGAACGAAGCTCAAAGTGGATCACCTTCTTCTGGAATGTTTCAAACAAAAACTTCACCAATATTAATTGCAGCAAATAATCACATACAATTTTTAGCCTTGAGCAATGCTTTAGATACTATTAAAAAATTTGATAAAGAAAAATGGAAGTCAGAAACATTTCGTAAAAACAATCAGAAAGAATTACGAGAAGAGTTTCAGAAAAGATTTATTACAAAAACTGCAGAGGAACTAGAAATACTTTTAAATAATTATAAAGTTCCTGCAGGCAGGGTAAGAACTTTGCCTGAAACAGTTTCAGAAGAACAGTTTTTAGAAAGAAAATTATGGGAAAAAATTAATATACCAAGTATAGAAAAGAATTATATTTTGCCTAGTATCGGTTTTAAAGTTAATGAAGAAACTTTACCTCCTAAAAACCCTCCTCCAACTTTAGGAGAAGACACAATTAATATTTTAAAAGAAAATGGTTATAAAGCTTCTGAAATAGAGGAATTAAAAAAAGATAAAATAATAAATTAACTAATATTCTAGAAGTATTCTTTAATGTTTTTCGTAAATTTTTATGATTATTTGTTATTTAGTTTTAATAAATTTAATTCATCTATGCAAACGCCAAGACCTTTAATATGATCAGGTATTTTAGATTTTCCATCAACTATTTCAGGATTTGGTTTTTCTAATAAATTATTAAAATAATCTGTTTCTTTGAATTGATATTCCATCAAGGCAGGATTTAGTGTTGATGAGCAGATCTGTAATGTGTGGGCATGACTTATAGGACCACTAGGATTATGTGGTGAAAACTCTACTTCATTTTTTTTAAATAATTTTTCTATTTCTAGCATTTCATCTGGGCCACCAGCATATTTTATATCTGGCATCATTACGTCATATACATCTGATTTAAGATATTTATAAAAGCCTTCTTTAAGTATTTTCTTTTCAAGACCAGCTAATTTTATTCCTTTTTTATTTGCTTTTGATCTAATACTTTTTATGTCGTTGATATTTTCTTCATTTTCAATAATTGGACATTCAAGCCAATACAAGTTAAAAACATCGCATTGTTTTATTAATTCTAAGCTAGTTTCATAATCAAATCTCCAATGACAGTCTATTAAGATATTTATATTGTTACCTACAGTTTCTCTAATCACATTTATTCTGTCTAAACCTTTTTCCATTGCAGACAACTTATCTTTTCTATTCATTGTTGGTTCAACCTCGTCAAAGGGAGCAAATTTAACAAAATCATATCCTTTATTTAAGACTTCAATTGTTTTTGATTTTAATCCTGAAAGACTTCTATCAGTTGTAGAGCGATTGAAGTTTGCATAGACTTGTATAAGTTTATTTTTATATCCAAATATATGAGTAATGTTCTTATTTTCTGCTTTTCCTTGAATGTCCCAAAGAGCTTGCATTATGGACGAGCTAATTGAAGATTCAACTATATTGTTAAAAGGTAAAAATCGTTTTAAATCATAAGGTAAATTGTAGTTTTTATTTACGATAGTTTCAAAGACATCCTTTTTAATTAGCAAAAGTTGTTTTTCTTTTCCAGCAAGGGTAGCTTCCCCCCACCCCGTCAAATTCTGATTATTAATTAATTTTACAAATATCCAAATTGTTTTATTTGATACCTTTGCTTCAAAAAGATTAGCTTTAATTATTTGATTTTTCACTTAGGTTTTTGTCAAATTGATTTTTAATAAAAATAAATTTATTAAAATTAGTGTTTTTTGTAAATAATAATTCATAAAATTAATTTTTTTGATGGAGAACTCATGATTTTAGATAGTGAAGAAAAGTTAATGCTTAAAGGTGAAATGGGAGAAACTAAGAAATGGGCAATAGAACATCAAATCCAAGTAGGAGAGTTTTTTAATGCGGCAGATTTGGTTCCTGTGAGCCAAGTTCATATGATGGTAGATCCAGAGTCCATAGGTGAAGGAGGAGTTTTATTTTTAGAAAACCTTGTAAAGCAAGGTGCAACAGTGAGTGTTCCGATGATAACAGACCCTAGAGGGGTTGATTTGAATTATTATTCGCCTTTAGGCCAAACTGAAGAAATGGCTGACATAGAAAGAAGAACAATACAAGCATGCACTTCTATGGGTATTTTAATGACTAATACTTGTGTGAACTACCAAACTATTATGCCTCCTATATTTGGTGAACATGTTGCATATGGAGACACAGGTGTTGTAATTTATTCTAATAGTGCTTGTGGAGCTAGAACTAACTTTGAAGGAGGACCTTCTGCTTTAGCAGCAGGTTTAACAGGAAGAACTCCAAGATATGGCTTACATTTAAATGATAAACGACTTCCTACAAAAAGGTTTTTGATAAAAAAACAACCGAAAGAATTAACAGATTGGGGAGTTTTAGGTGCTATTATTGGAAAGAAATCTGGCTCATATTGGGAGGTTCCAATTATTGAAGGTCTAGAAATTATTCCAACTTCAGATGAGATGAAACACTTTGGGGCTGCTATGGCAAGCTATGGTTCAATACCTTTATTTCATTTACGAGAAATTACTCCAGAGGCTAAATCTATTGAAATTAAAAAAATTGAAGAATTAAGGATAACTGAGATAACAAATAATGACATCAAAGCATTTAAATCTCCTTTTGGAAAAAAAGGTGATAAAATTGATGTTGTTGTTTTTGCGGCTCCGCAGTTATCAATTATCGAAATGCAAAAAGTAGCAAGGTTGTGCAAAAATAAAAACTTTAAAGTTCCAATTATTGTTTGTACATCTCCTCAAGTTTACGCAGATTCCTTAAGAATGAATTTAATAAAAATAATTGAGTCTTCTGGGGCAAAAGTTCTCGAGGGTACTTGTTTTTATAATCAATATGCTAGAGAAATTGGAGAGGCTAATGGTTGGAAAAAATTATTAAGTAATTCAACGAAAATTGTAAATATTCTTGGTGGTTATGGTTATGAACCTTTATTAGCAAGTATGGAAAATTGTATTAAATCGGCTGCTAAGGGAGAAATAGTATGAAAAACTTTTTTAAATGTCATCTTGGTATAGGTAATATAGTAGAAGGGGAAGTTCTTAGTGCGAATGATAATTTTTCAGCTAGGTATGATTTAGATAGATTTAAGGGAATATTTTCTAGACCCCAACATAAATTGGCAGGTCTCTCTTATGTAAATAAAATTTTAGTATTAAATGAATCTAAAGGTGGTGTGGCATCTGCCTGGATGCTTTACGAAATGTGTTCTAGAAACATTGCGCCAAAAGCAATTATATTTAACAAAGCTAATACTATTTTAGCTCAAGGGGCTGCTTTAGCTAACTTAACTATGTGCGATAGATTTGAAGTTGGAGATATTACATCATTTTTAAAGACAGGTGATAACGTTATTGTAGATCCATTAAATGGGTATGTTCAGAAAAAATAAATTATTGTGAATTTTTTAAATTTTTGATTAATAAATTAAAAAAACTACTATCATATCCTTTTCTAGTAATAACGCCAGTATCTCTAAAAATGTTAAAATCGTTTATTTTAAGGACTTTGATTGATGCGTCAGTAATAGTATCTAAGGCTTTAGATGTAGTAAATAACAATGAAGAAGAATTTTTAAGAGAGTTCAATCCCATTCTTAAAGAATTTGTATTAAGCGAAATTACAGGTTTTGTTAAGTTTCTGTTAGAAAACCAATTATTAAATAAGCTTTTTGTTTGGAATGCTGTTGTTGCAATACTCCATTTGAAATTAGAAAGTTCTTTTAGATTAATTTTTTTATTCATAAGTGGGTGTTTTGAGGATGCTAAAACTATGAATTTATCAGTTCTGAGGTTTAGGTAATCAAAATGTTCAAGATTCTCAGGTTTTCTGGCAAATAAAATATCAATTTCATTATCAACCAATCTTTTTAAAAGAGTATCGGGAGAGTCAACATTGACATCTATACTTAATCCTGGAAAAGATTCAAGTGTTTTGGATAACGCAGAAGGTAAATTACTCAGCGTCCAACTTGAGCCAGAACCTATAAAAACTTTTCCTTTTTTACCAGTCAAATGAGAATGTATTTCGGTTTTTGCAGTTTCGGCTAGAGCAACTAAGTTTTTGGCATATGGTATTAAAACTTTTGCATCTTCTGTAACAGAAAAATTCCCTGAATTTCTATGAAATAAATTTTTAATTCCAAAATAGTTTTTTAAGTTTTCAAGCCTCTTTGACACAGCTGGTTGAGTCAAGTTCAGACTTTTAGCTGCGGCTGTAATTCCATTTTCCTTTATTACAGCAAGAAAAGTTTTAATTTCTATCAAGTTCATTATTAATAAGTCCCATAACTATTTTTTATAAGTGTATAAAAATTATAAATTATATTTTTATTTTTATTTTGTCTACAGTTTAGTAATTGGTATTACGAGAAAGCTATGAAAAATAAAAATTTAATTATACTTCTATCTGATGAGCATAATAAAAGAATGCTTGGAATAGCTGGTCATAGTCACGTTAAAACTCCTAATATGGATAAATTAGCTTTTGAAGGAACTTTTTTTGAAAATGCATACTGTAATTCTCCTATTTGTGTTCCTTCAAGAGCTATCCTAGCTACTGGAAGATATAATGCAGAAATTGGTTATTGGGATAATGCAAATCCTTATGATGGAAAAATCCCAAGTTGGGGACACCGTGCAGTTGAAGGAAATTGCGATGCTGTGTCTATAGGTAAATTACACTTTATAGATGATCAAGCCCCAACAGGATTTTCAGAGCAAATAAATCCACTTAATGTGGTTGGTGGTGTAGGTGATCTTTTAGGTTTAATAAGAGAGGAACTTCCTGTTCGAAAAGGTGCGGCAAATATGTCAAAGGATGTAGGTAGTGGAGAAACTACGTATTCAAATTATGATAAAAAAATTGCTGAAGATGCAAAGAATTGGATTTTAAATCGTAAAAAAAATGATAAACCTTGGGTGCTTTTTGTTTCTTTTGTTTGTCCTCACTTTCCATTGATAGCTCCAGAAGAGTTTTATAACATGTACCCTGAAAACGAAGTTCCATTGCCTTTATTATATGAAGAAAATAAAAGAAGTCAGCACCCCTATTATAAAGCAATGAGAAATTGCATGAATTATGATGATTATTTCGATGAAGAAAAAGTTAGAAAAGCAACCTCAGCATATTTTGGACTTTGTTCATTTTTAGATCATAATGTAGGTATAGTTCTTAACGCTTTAGAGAAATCTGAATTTAGTAAAAATACTAACGTAATATATACCTCAGATCATGGAGATGCACTAGGTATGAGGGGAATGTGGGGAAAAAGTACAATGTTTGAAGAATCTGCTGGTATTCCAATGATAATAAAAGGGCCAGATATACCAGTATCTAAAAAGTTAAAAACACCAGTGAGTTTAATTGATATATTCCCAACAGTTATAGATAATTTAGGACTGGATAAAAATCCTGTTGATAACAATCTTCCTGGAGACTCTCTTTTAAAAATCGCAAATAATGAAGAAAACTATCAAAGAATAGTTTTATCAGAGTATCATGCTGCAGGTTCACCTGTCGGATCTTTCATGCTTCGTAAAGGAAAGTTTAAGTATACTTATTTTGCTGAAGGATATAAGCCACAATTATTTGACCTAGAAAAAGATCAATATGAAGAAAATGATTTATCAACAAATGAATCTTACAGTTCTATTCTAGATGAGTTTTATCAAGAATTAAAAAAAATATGTGACCCAGAAGCTGTGAATTTAAGAGCTAAAAAAGAACAGAAAGAAAAAATTGCTATTAATGGTGGTATTGATAATATTAAAAAAAGGGGTGATTTTGGATATTCACCTGCACCAGGGCAAAAAGTAGAATTTGATTAAATATGTTAGTAGAAGAAAAAGAGAATAAACATCAAAAAAATGAGCATTTTAAAGATGTAATTATTGCTACGTTAGTTTTAATAATAAGTATTGGCTGTTTTTTTACTTATAATCCAGCTGGCGCTAAACTTACGGTGGGAACAGATGGAATGACATTTGCTACTTATCCTTTGGGAGTAGCAACTTTACTAACATTTTTAGGATTAATTTATTTTTTTATTTCTTTAAAAAAATATTTAAATGCGCAAGAAAAATATAACTTTATAGAACATATGACAAAAGCTTTGAAAAATAATCAATCCCTATACTTAAAAAGATTAGGCACCGTTATTTTACTTATAGGATTTGCTTTAATTATAGGTGAAATAAATTTTATGATTGCAACTTCAATTTTTCTTTTTCTTGGTTTCTATCTCTATGATCGCAGAGATTATTTATATATGATTATTCTCTCTTTATTTGGTGGCGCATTTAGTTACGGTTTATTTGTTTATTTTTTGATGTTACCAATTTAGGGGTTTTTGTGTTTGAAGGTTTAATAGGTGGATTTGCTAATTGTTTAGAACCAATGAATTTTGCATTATTGTTTTTAGGCACTTTTTTAGGTTTGTTAGTAGGTGCTTTACCAGGCTTAAGTTCTCCAATGGCAATAATCATTTTGTTACCAGTGACATATTCACTTGAACCTTTGCCTGCTCTTTTAACTATGATTGGAGTTTATGTAGGGACAAAATTAGGAGGTTCTTTTGCGGCAATATTGTTAAGAACTCCAGGAACTCCAGCTTCTGCTTGCACAGCTCTTGATGGTTTTCCTATGGCCGAAAAAGGTCAATCGGGTCTTGCATTAGGTTATGCAACTTATTCATCTTTTTTTGGTGGAGTTACTAGTTGGATTATTGCAGTAACTTGTATCCCAATTATTTCTGGAATTGCTTTAAAATCTTCTAATGCTGATATAGCTCTCATAGCTATTATGGGATTAGTGATGGTTTCTGCTTTTACTAGGGGTTCTATGTTGAAAGGTTTCATTGGTGTGTGTATTGGTTTATTAATCGGTTCAATGGGAATGGACAAAACAGATGCTATAGAAAGATTTACGTTTGGGTCACTAGACTTATTAACTGGGGTCCCATTTGCAGCGGCTCTTGTTGGTTTGTTTGGATTTTCAGTTGTAATAGCAGATTTATCTTTGATGAAATCTAGTTCAGAACTAGTTACTACAAAATTTAAAATTCAATTACCTTCTACACTTGATTTTTTAAAAAGATGGAGAGCTTGGTCAATAGGTGGAATTTATGGAGCTATTGTTGGAGCAGTTCCAGGCGTGGGAGCTGATGGGGCTACATGGCTTTCATATGGAACTGTTAAAAATAACTCTAAAAACCCTGAAAACTTTGGTAAAGGTGAGCCAGATGGTGTAGTAGCTCCTGAAACAGCTAATAATGGAACCACTGGTGGAACTATGGTTCCAATGTTAACGTTAGGTATCCCAGGAGATGCATCTACTGCAATTATGCTTGGAGCTCTTTACCTTCATGGTCTTCAGCCAGGAGTAACCTTAATGAAGACTGGTGCTGAAGTGGTTTATGGAATGTTGGCTGGACTTTTACTTGCTGGTATTATGATGTTTGGCATTGCTTTGGGTGCTATTAGGTTTTTTGTTTACGTTTTAAGACAACATAGATCGATATTATTTCCTTTCGTTATGGTTTTTGCTACATTAGGTGCTTTTGCAAGTTATAATGAATTTTTTCCTGTTTATGTTGCAATTCTTCTTGGTGTATTTGGTTTTATTATGGAAGAAAGAGGTTTCCCAGTTGTTACAATTGTTTTAGGAGTAATTTTAGGTCCAATTATAGAATATAATACAAGAGTAGCCTTACAGGTTGCTAATGCTGATTGGTTTACCTTTGTAGATACATGGCCAAGAATTGTAATTCTTGGCATAATAGTATTCCTTGTTTTTAATGAGATTAAACAAGGATTAAAACGGCAGAAATTATCTAAAAAATAAATAAGGAGGAATCTATGAAAAAATTATTTTTAGGGTTATTTTTCTTAATAACATCTATGAGCTCTTTTGCTTTAGCTGGTTATCCAGACAAAGCAATAAGGGTTATAGTTCCATATAAAGCTGGCGGAGGTACGGATACTATTGCAAGAGGTTTTGTTGCCCCTTTCAGTAAGGCGGCTGGTGTAGATGTTGTTATAACAAACGTAAATGGAGGAGCTGGTTCTAAAGGTTTGATTCAAGTTATGAAGTCAAAACCTGATGGATATACTCTTATTTTGACGGGTTCAACTGATATTATTGGATTGTCAACTTTCAGGTCAATGCCATTTAAGTCCATAGGCAGTCTTGAGCCAGTTGGAGGTATTTATACTACTCCAACTTACGTTCTATCTCATAAGGATAGAGGTTACAAAAATTTAGAAGAAGTAATAGCAAAGTCTAAGGCTAAGCCAAATACTTTGATCGCTGGAATAGGTGGAAAGTTTGGAGCACATGATGTTCTAGCAAATGCAGTAAATGGTTATAAAAAAGCAGGCTTTAGAATTGTAGCTTATGATGGTGGAGCGTCATTAAAGAAAGCAACTATAGCAAATGAAGTAGATATTTGTATTATTCATTCTCCTGTATTACTTAATGAAGTTAAAGCAGGTCTATTAAATGTTATTGGAACAGGTGGTTCTCTTGCTAAAATAACTTACCCACCAATTCAAAATACAAAAACATTAAGAGAAATGGGAATACCAGCTGATGTTGGTGTGACTAGAGGTGTTTGGGCTCCAAAAGGAACACCAAAAAGTGTTATTCAAAAACTTGAAAAATTCATCAAAGCAGCTGCTAATAGTGCTGAATTCAAAAAGTTTGGAAATAACTTTGGTTTTGCTCCAAAATACTATACTTCCGCTCAATTTTTAGATTTATTAAAACTTGAGCAAGGTGTTTATACTGATATTAAAGGCAAGTTTATGAGTAAGTAGTATTAGTAATATATATTAAAAAAGAGAGATGTAATATATCTCTCTTTTTTTATTTTATTTAACTTTTTAAGGTAAGGAATTAAATTTTGAAAAATAAAAACGAAAATTTAATTGTAATCATGTCAGACGAACATCAAGCTAAAGCTCTTGGTTCAGTTAATCATCCTTTTGTAAAAACACCTAATCTTGATAAATTAGCATCAAATGGTATAAATTTTACTAACGCATATACTCCTTGTCCAATTTGTGTCCCAGCAAGAGCTTCATTTGCAACAGGTCTTCCCGTTCATAAAAATAGATTATGGGATAATGCAATGCCTTATTTTGGCCAATTGCCTAGCTGGGGTCATATGTTACAAAAAGAGAAAATTTCTGTAGAGTCAATTGGAAAACTTCATTATCGAACTCAAGATGATGATGACGGCTTTGATTATAAACATATCCCTATGATGGTTAATAAAGGTGTGGGAATGGTTTGGGGATCAATTAGAAGAGAGCATGAACGAATAACTCGTGATGAGAGAATGCTTGGTGAATACATCGGGCCAGGTACTAGTAATTATACTGATTACGACGAGGCTGTTGTAAAAGAAACAATAAATTGGTTAGAAAAAAAGAAATTACAAGAAAATAACGAAGAACCTTGGTGCTTATATATTGGTCTTGTAGCTCCTCATTTTCCACTTATAGTTCCTCAAGAGTTTTATGATATGTACCCTCATGATATTTTGCCAAAAACAAAATTAAATCCCATAGATGGATATATACAACATCCTTGGATAAAAAAACAAAATAGAATAGATGATAAAATTTTTAAAAATGAAGAAGAGAGGTGGGCTGCTATAGCTTCATATTATGGATTATGTTCTTTTTTAGATTATAATATAGGTAAGATAGTTGATAAAGTTTATGAATGTGAGCTATTTGAAAATACCACTATTATTTATACAAGTGATCATGGTGATAATGTCGGCGCAAGAGGACTATGGGGGAAATCTAATATGTACGAAGAGTCTTCTGCAATTCCCTTGATTGTTTCTAGTAGTAAAATAAACCCAAGTAAATGCGATATCCCAGTGTCATTATTAGATTTAACAGAAACAATAGTTGACCATTTTGATGCTGAAAGTCCTAACAATGGTCCTGGTATATCTTTATATGATATTACTGAAAATGAAGCATATAAATCGAGAATTGTATTAAGTGAATATCATGCTGCAGCTTCAGTCTCTGGTGCATTTATGATTAGAAAGTATAATTGGAAATATATTCATTATGAAGGTTTTCAACCTGAATTATTTAATCTTGAAAATGATCCTGAAGAAATAAATGATTTATCTAGAGACCCTAAGTATGCAGTTGTTTTAAATGAATTAAAACAAGATTTACTAAATATTTGCAACACAAAAGAAATAAATGAATTAGCTTTTAAGGATCAGGATGCCATGATTGAACGTTATGGTGGAATTGAAAAAGCGAAGGAATTAGGAAGGGGTTTTGGTGCAACTCCTCCACCAAAGACATAAATTTTAAACTAAGGGAATTAAATATGTCAAAATTAAAAATTGATAAAATAGAACTAACATCTTTTGAAATTGAACTTGATCACATTAAAGAAAATAAAAGTGGGATAGGGGTTAGTTATTTTCCGGGTTCAAAAAATAAACATTTAAGGTTTGGCATAAGAATTTTTGACAGTGATGGAACTATAGGTGAATATATTCCACCTCGAGGTAGAGCTAAGGTTGTAATGGCTGCAAGCGAAGCGTTATCTGAACATGTTGTAAATACCAATCCTCTTCATAGAGAAGCTATTTACAGAAAGTTGAGAGGTTTATGCAAACATATTGGTGAAGTAGGGATTGGCCCTATAGATATTGCTTTATGGGATTTAGCAGGGAAAAAAAATAACTGTCCGATTTTTGAGATTTTGGGAGGTAATAGACAATTGCTTCCTTCATATGCAAGCACTCTTCATGGAGATAGAAAAACAAAAGGGTTATCTAGTCCAGAAGCTTATGCTGACTTTGCGGAGGAATGTTTAGAATTAGGTTATTTAGGTTACAAGATGCATGGATGGAGTAATGGTGATGTAGCAGAAGAAATAGCTATGCTTAAAGCTGTTGGAGAGAGAGTAAGTGGAAAAATGAAAATTATGTATGATGCGGGATGTAATTTATCTACTTTGGCAGATGCATTAGAAGTTGGAAAAGTATGCGATGATTATGAGTTTTATTGGTATGAAGACCCTTATAAAGATGGAGGTGTTTCAATAAATGGTAATCAAATTCTTTCTCAAAATTTATCGACCCCTCTGTTAGTAGGAGAGCATATGAGAAATTTAGAAACTTCTGTTGACATGTTAGTGAATGGTGCTTCTTTCTTTTCAAGAGCTGACCCTGATTATGATGGTGGTATCACTGGATGTCACAAATTAGTGTCTGCTTCAGAAGGTCTTGGTATGGATTGTGAAATTCATGCATGTGGACCAGCTATGAGACAATTAATGGCAGCAAGTCGTAATTCAAATTTATATGAAGTAAATTTAGTTCACCCAAACTGTAATAACCCTTGGTCTTTACCAGTTTACGATGATAGTTATTCAGATCAGCTAGATTGTATTGATAAAAATGGTAATGTTTCGGTTTCTAATAAACCAGGTTTAGGTGTAAGTTATGATTGGAATTATATCTATAAAAATAAAATAAGTTCAATAATTATTAATCCATAAAAAATATAATTTTTTGTTTTTAAAGTATTAAAATTTATGGGATATACTGAAATAGATATTCTTATAATTGTTATTTCTTCAGTTTTTCTTGGCGGAATAATAAAAGGAGCGGTTGGAATAGGAATGTCAATGTTTTCGGTTCCAATTATTGCTTTTTTCTTACCTCCTACAACAGCAATAATATATTTATGTTTTCCTGTACTAAGTACAAATATCTTGCAGATGCAAGTTCATAAAGGTATTGGAAGTTTTAGATTTCTTCCTATGTTCATTGCGTTGGTAATAGGTCTAATTATAGGTTGTAATTTAATATTAGAAATTAATTTTTCGACAATTTCTATAATCATAGCCTTATCTATTATTTTTTCTTCATCTTTTAATTTTTTAGGTCTAAGTTTTAAAAATATTGATCCAAAATTTGAAAAAAAAATTACAATAATTTTAGGTTTTTTTTCTGGTATTATAGGAGGTATATCTAATATGTATTCCCCCTATATTTTAGCTTACCTTGTTGGCTTAAAACTAGATAAAGAGTTTTTAATAAGAACAATGGCAATAATGTATTTTATTGGTTCAATCATAATTTATCCTTTATGGATTTATAATGGGTTAGGAACAATAAACGATTTATTAATGAGTTTTTTCCTTATAATGCCAGCTATTATTGGGCAGTTTTTAGGAACTAAAATCAGAATTAAAATTCCAAATGAACTGTTTACAAAAATTATTCTATCCACTCTGATGTTAATGGGAGTTTCTTTACTTATAAAAAATTTGTAGAAAGAGATATTTAATGAGGTGGAAGTGGAGCTGTTATAATTGCTGATTGATAAGCTTTTCTATCAGATAATCTTGAGCCCCAAGATTTTAATCCATCAAATTTAGATAAATCAAGTTCAAGGTTAAGGCATCTATTGT
>MDSV01034684.1_pt1 | contig 19587 bp, 18 predicted proteins | sample 810851 | NCBI WGS metagenome assembly MDSV01 (sample SAMN05326640, study PRJNA326480) | marine metagenome | isolation source: seawater | place: Atlantic Ocean: North East | collected 2012 | reverse complement strand
CATCTCTAGGTTTATAGTTAAAAATATATTGATGGGTCATTGAGGCATAAACCATATAACCACCAGTAGTGTGTAAAACTCCCTTTGGTTTTCCTGTAGAGCCAGAGGTATAAAGAATAAATAATGGGTCTTCAGCACTCATCTCTTCTGGTTCACACTTATTAGAGACATCTTTAATTAAATCATGGTACCAAACATCTCTTTCATCGATCCAATTCACATCATTTTCAGTTCTTTTTATAACAATACATTTTTTAACATTAGGACAATTTAATAATGCCTCATCGGTAATATCTTTTAATGGAATTATTTTTCCACCACGTACGCCTTCATTTGCAGTAATAATATATTCAGACTCACAATCATTTACTCTACCGGAGATCGAGTCAGCTGAGAAACCACCGAAAATTATTGAATGAATAGCTCCTATTCTAGCACAGGCTAACATAGTAATTGCAAGCTCAGGGATCATAGTTAAATAAATTGTAACACGATCACCTTTTTTAATTCCTAACTTTTTTAAACCATTTGCAGCTTTAGAAACTTCATTGTGTAATTGTTTATAAGATATTTTTTTTGTATTTTTAGGATCATCTCCAACCCAAATTATTGCTGTTTTATCTTTTTTATCTTTAAGATGTCTATCTATACAGTTGCTACTAGCATTTAACGTACCATCTTCATACCACTTAATTCGTACATCTGTTTTGCTGTATTTAACATTTTTTATTTTTTTATATGGCTTAATCCAATTAATTCTTTTTCCTTCTTTTTTCCAAAACTCATTATTATTTTTAATAGAATCTGAATATTTATTTTGATATTTGGCTTTATTCACTAATGCAGACTTAATCCATTCATTTTTTGTTTTAAAAATTAATTCTTTTTCTTCAACATCTGCTTTAATATTATTTTTTCTTTTTCTATTTTTTGAAACTTTTCTTTTTCTATTTTTTGAAACTTTTCTTTTTCTATTTTTTGAAACTTTTCTTTTTCTATTTTTTGAAACTTTTCTTTTCTTTTTTTTTGTCATGAAATAAAAATTATTTTATTAAATACTACCCATCTTATTTAAGATTTTCCAGCTTTTAGAGTCTATAGGCATAACCGATAATCTGCTTTGTTTAATAAGTGATAAATGGCTTAAAGCCTTATTTTTTTTAATATCTTCAAGCTTTACACTTTTTGCAAGTTTTGACCTAAACTTAACCTGAACCGCAACGAACCTCCGATCTTTATCTGTTTTGTCCAGAAAAGCCTCTAAAATTACCTCAACTATCCCAACAATTTCTTTACCTATATTTGAGTGATAAAAAAAACAAAGATCTCCTTTTTTCATTTTTTTTAAATTTTTTGCTGCTTGATAATTTCTTACCCCATCCCAAGGAGCACCTTTACTGCCAATTTTTTTTTGTTGGTCAATTGACCAAACATTGGGTTCAGATTTCATTAGCCAATAAGATTTTGCCATATTTTATATAATAAATTTTTTTAGTTTATGTAGCTAATAAAAATTTTTTATCTTTTATTAAAGAACTTTTCCATCCTTGATTTCTTTTAATTTTTTTTTGGTAGGATATTAAATCCGAATTTTTTTTTGTAAAATTTATTAGTTCTTGCATAGATACTGACTCAATTTTATCTGTACCAAAATTATCTATTATTTTACATAAAAAAGTAAAATCTTTTTTATAATCAATTGTAAATCTATAATTAGAAAGATCTTCTTTAATATTTTTTTTTCTAATTCTAAAATTATTTTTTTTCCACATGTAGTTTGTTACATGTTCTTTTTCAGAGGGTAATATTGCTTTTTTGAATGTCTTTTTTAATGTTTCAAATGTAAAAATTTCAATATCCATTCCATCAGGATATTTACATGGTAGAGGTAGAGAGTTTGAATAATAGTCAATTTTTTTTTTGGTAAAATTTTTAATCATATTATCTAAAATTCTATAATCAATTAATGGACAGTCTGAAGTAATCCTAATTATTTTTTTTACTTTGAATTTTTTTGCTGCCAAATAATATCTTTTTAATACATTATTTTCATCGCCTCTAAAAAAAAAAATTTTATTTTCTTTGCAAAATTTGACTATTCTATTATCACTTTTTTTTTTTGTTGTGGCGATGATTATTCTTTTTAAGTGTTTAGATTTTTTAAGTCTTTTTATTAATATAGATAAAGGAGTTAAATTTTTGTAATTTAGTAAAACTTTATTAGGCAGTCTGCTAGAATTCATTCGTGCCTGAATAATAGTATCGAAATTCATATTTTTTAATTTACTTTTGTATGTATAACTTAATTATTAGTATATAATTTATAAAATGAAAAATATCAAAAGTGTTGTCAATAAAATAAAAAAAATAGCTAAATCAAATAATAAAATTTCTTGTATTTTTCTTGGCAGTACAGTTCAAAAAGAAAAATCATCTTTCTATATCACGCCAATTAGAGAAAATAAGAAGTTTATATTTTGTAGTATTATATTATTTAGTGACTCTAGAGCCCAAAAAATAGCTAAAATAATTGATGGGCAAGTAGATTACATTCTAGTAGATACTGAAAAAAAAATTCAAACTAATTATAAAATATCTCAGCTAGTAAATATTGAAAGAGCAATTAAAGAAACAGTTATAAAATCTAAATTAAGAGTTTACAAAGGAAATGATCTTTCAATTTTATCAACTGAAACTTTAATAAATTATTATTTTTTAAATGACAAAAGAGGTATTAGTGGAAAAAAAGTTATAATAATTGGTGCTGGTAATATTGGTTTTAAGCTAGCTTTAAAATTTGTTGAAAATGGAGCCCCAACCTATTTAATAAGGAGAAACAAAAAGTATTTAAACAATATAGTTAAAACAATAAATATTATTAAACCTAAGGGAACCGAGGCAAGTGCTTTTATTTTAAGAAAAATTCCAAGAGATTTATCAATTTTTGATATTATAATTGGGTCATCTGATCAAAAAAATCTTATAAAAAAGAACCATGTTAATAAAATAAGTAATAAAAAGTTATTTATTGATCTCGGTAAGGGAACTTTTTCTAAAGATTGTATCAAATATTTAGTAAATAAAAAAAATAATATTTTTAGACTAGATACAACATCATCTTATTTTTCTTATTTAGATAATGTAATTTATACAGAGTTGATTTATAAAAAAGACACCTATTTAAATAAAATTAAAAATTATAATTTTGTAAGCCAAGGAATTTTAGGTCAAAAAAATGATATTGTGGTTAATGATGCAAAAAATCCAAAAAAAATACTTGGAGTATGTGATGGTGATGGAAGTTTAAAAAAATTTAATTCTTCTGATAAAGTTATTTTAGTAAAAAAAATTAAAAAAAATACAGGTCTTAAATTAATATATGAATAAAAAAAATAATGTAATTATTCTTGGTGCGGGCCCCGTAGGCCTGGTCACTTCGTGGCTACTTTCCAAAAATAATTGGAATGTAAAATTATATGAGATGAAAGATAAAATTGGAGGTATGTGTAGAACTTGGAAATGGAAAAATTTTTATGTAGATACTGGTCCTCATATTTTTCATACAGATAATAAAAAACTTTGGAATTTGTGGAGTGACATTTTTGGAAAAAATTTAATAGAAGGTACTTACTATTCAAAAAATACAATTGGAATTAATAGTAATCAATACGTTGACTATCCTTTATCATACGAAGCTATAGAAAAACTGCCAAAAAAATTAAGATTAAAAATCTTACAAGAATTAAAAAAAGCAAAAAAAAAGCAAAAAAAAAATGCAGTAAATTTTAAGGAGCATATTGTTAATCAGTTGGGTCCAACTTTACAAAATTTATTTTTTAAGGATTATCCGGAAAAAGTGTGGGGTTTAAACACTGAGGAAATGACATCTGAATGGGCACCAAAGAGAATAAAATTTACAAAAAAATCTGAACCCTTTTTTACTAAAGAAAGGACAGGGGTAGGAAAATATGGAACAGGTCAATTATATGAAATTATAAAAAAAAAGATAATAACTAATGGTGGAAAGATATTTTTAAATCATAAGATTATTGGACTAGATAATAGTAAAAATGAAATTAAAGGAATTAAATTTTTTAAAAAAAAAGATATAAAAATTTCAAAAGAAACAATTATAATTTCAACTTTACCCATAACTTTAACTGCTAGACTTCTAGGTTTTAATAGTAATTTAAAATTCAGAGGTATTAGGTCAATTTATGTTGCGCTTAATAAAAAAAATTGTTTAAAAAAAAATGTTAATTGGCTTTATTTTGGAAATAAAGATTTAATTTTTAATAGAGTTTCTGAGCCAAAAAGTATGTCATCTTATCTTGCTCCTAAAAATAAAACTTATTTATGTGTTGAAATTTGTTATTTCAAAAATGATGAAATTGACAAAATGTCTTTACAAAAAATATCAAAAAAAGTTATAGACGACCTGATAAAAGTGAACTTAATAAAAAAAGAAGAAGTATTAGATACTTCTGATAATAAAGAAGATTTTGTCTATCCTGTTCAATTTGTAAATTATAAATACGAATTATCTCAAACAAAACATCATGTTTCTAAATATAGTCAAATTTTTTCACTTGGAACTGGCGGTGATTTTAATTATGCTGATAGTCAAATACTTTTTCATAAGTCTATAGACTTAGTAAATATTTTGACAAATAAATATGCTCAAAGAGATAATGAAAAAAAAGAAATTGTGATTAATAATTTAAATAATTGTGTTAAACTAGGTAATAAGATTATAGGGGATAATTACCCTACTTATATAATTGCCGAAGCTGGTTTAAATCACAATGGTAGTATCAATATTGCAAAACAATTAATAGATAGAGCCGTAGAATGTAAATGTAATGCAATTAAATTTCAATCATTTGAAAAAAATTCAAGAGTCTCATCAAAAGTTAAAAATGCAAACTATGCTGAAAAAGCTGATGGTCTTCAAGAAAATACAAATGAAATGTTTAATAGGTTAAGATTAAATGATAATTTTCATAAAAAAATATTTTCATATGCAAGAAAGAAAAAGATAGAAATTTTTTCTACCCCTTTTGATGAGAAGAGTGTCGATTATTTGGAAAAACTTAAAGTTAATTTTTATAAAATTGCTTCAGTAGATGCAGTTAACTTACCTTTAATAAGAAAAGTTGGTAAGACAGGCAAGCCTTTAATTTTATCTACTGGAATGACAAATATATCAATAATAGAAGACGCTATCCAAGAGTTCAAAAAAACAGGAAATAAAAACTTAATATTATTACATTGTCTTTCAAGCTACCCCGCAAATGAAAGAGAAATGAATTTAAAAGCTATAAATACATTGAAAAATATTTACAATATTCCTGTTGGTTTATCAGACCACTTTCCAGGAATAGAAATTTCTTTAATGTCAATTGGTATTGGTGCCAATATAATCGAAAGGCATTTTACTTTAGATAAAAATTTTGAAGGACCAGATCATATGCTTTCATCAGAACCACTAGAGATGAAAAAATTAGTCCACTTTGCGAATGGGAGTAATTCTATTTTAGGAACAGGACAAAAAATTATTCAGCCTAGTGAATATGAGGTAATTAATAGTCAAAGAAAATCCATTTATGCAAAAAGAAATATTAAAAAGGGAGAAAAATTTACAAAAAAAAATATTTGTATAAAAGGACCTGCCGGCGGAATTATGCCCAAGTACATTGACATGATATTAGGTAAAAAAGCCTCAGAAAGTATTAAATCTGACTTTCCAATAACGTGGTCAAAAATGTAAAAATATTAAATGTAAATTTTTTAATTTACATGTTACTTATTTTACATCAAAAAATCTTTCTTTAATTGTTTGTACGATTTCATCAGACCCAGAAATATTTGGTTTAAAACAATGATAATTAGAAATAAATTTATCATAATTTTTTATATTATTATTCATTTCTTCAAGTAACTCATTTTTATTAAAAGAATAATCATCTTTTGTATTCAAATGTAAGTATCCAACATTTTGAGGATATATTTTAGAATGTTCTATTTCATTAATTGACATAAAATTTGATTGTAAACCAATAATTTTTTTTTTTAATAAAATTGCATCAGTAATTGCACCTGAATCAAAACTAGTGACCATAAAAGATTTATAAATACACTCGGATGTTTTATATTTTAAAACTTTAAAATCTTTAAAGTATTTTTGGTGTTCTTCAAGATCATAGGCAGGATGAATAGTTATTAAAACCTCTTTCTTAAATTCATTTGACAGTTTTTTTAAAAATTTTTCTAAATAATAGTAATGTTGTTTTGTTTTTTCTTCATCCCATACACCTCTTAATTCTAATTCATGTCTATGGTTTAAATTAGCATCTAAATGAACAATATAATCTTCAGAAATAGGAAATTTATTTTCCAGAAATATATCATATGTTCTACTATTAATTAATTTTATTTCTTTAGCCCATAATAATTTTTTATTGTATAAAAAACGCTTAAAAAAACTTTTTTTCATGTTTTTTATATCTCTTAAATTACTAAAAAATCTAATTTCTAACTTAGAAACTAAACCTAAGTTAGTAAGAAAAACTGTGAATTTATTAAAAAAAGTTTGATTAAAATGGAATATTAAACTTTTGATTAAGTGTTTCGAGGATGTTTTTATTCCAAATCCTATTGTACCTAAATTACTTACTTGGATTTGTTTTATTTTATGTTTTTTTAATAAAAATTGAACTTTAAGGTCGAAAAAATGTTTAGTAAAATTATTTATAATTATCAATTCTTTATCTTCTAAAAATTTTGAAAATTCATTTGAATTTTTAGGATTAAAAAAAAAGAAATTTTTTGGAATATTTTCTGGCTCAACAAATTCATTATCATTTTTTTCCATATTAATATTTTTAGCTAGTTTAGGAAAAAATCTTAAATTCTGAGAATTTATAACAAAAATTTTTTCAAAATTATTTGATAGTTTTTTGAATAAAATTCTGTGATGATGAAACATCCCACTATGTATAAGTCCAAAACTTGTTATAATCGCAATATATTTTTTTTTATCATTCATAAAGTTAAATAATATTAATTATATAATATTATTATCCATAAGAGTAACAATATTGGACATTATCACTCATTAATAATCAAAACTTGTTATGTTAGACTTGTAAAGAGAGCTAAAAAAACTAAATTTAAAGTCAAAATATTTTTATAAAATAATTATTTATTATGAACAAAGGAATTCGTATCTGGAATAAAGCAATTAAAATAATACCTGGTGGAAATGGTCTATTATCTAAAAGACCTCACAGATATCTACCAAATTTATGGCCTACATATTTTAAAAAATCAAAAGGATTAAACATATGGGATTTGAATAATAAAAAATATATTGATTTTTGTCAGATGGGTATAGGCACTTGTATTCTTGGATATGCAAATAAATTTGTTGATACTGCAGTTAAAAAAGCAGTTAACAGTGGAGTAAATTCATCATTAAATTCAATTGAAGAATATATTTTAGCAAAAAAATTTTTAAAATATAATAAATTTGCTGATCAAATTAAATTTGCTAGAGGTGGTGGGGAGGCTATGTCCATAGCTGTAAGATTAGCTAGAGCACAGAGTGGAAAAAATATTATTGCATTTTCAGGTTATCACGGTTGGGCTGATTGGTATATAGCTGCAAATCTTAAAAAAAAAAATACTTTAGATGAATATCTTGTTTCTGATGTGGATCCATCAGGCATACCAAAAAATTTAAAAAATAGTATTATTCCTATAGGTTATAATAATAATAAAGATTTAAAAAAACTAAATGGCAAAAATATTGCAGCTTTTGTAATTGAAGGATCTAGATATGAATATCCAACTAAATTATTTTTAAAAGAAATTCAAAAAATTTGTAAAAAAAAAAATATTTGTTTAATTGTAGATGAAATAACTTCAGGCTGGAGAGAAACAATAGGAGGTATTTATAAAAAATTTAATTTAAAACCTGATATAGTTGTATTTGGAAAAGCAATTGGTAATGGATACGCAATATCATCTATCTTAGGAAAAAAAAAATACATGCAATATGCAAATAAAACATTCATAAGCAGTACAGCATGGACTGAAAAAGTTGGTTTTGCGGCTGGAAATGCGACAATTGATTTTATTATTAAAAATAAGGTTTACTTGCATATTCCTAAAATTGGAAAAATGATAACAAATGGTTGGAATAAAATTGCCAAGGATTGTGGAATTAAGATGGGATTTTCTGAAGTGATGCCTTTATGTACTTTTTTTTTAGACTATGCCAACAAAGATGAGTTATATACATTTTTTACAAAAGAAATGTTAAAAAAAGGATACCTAGCTAACAATAGTGTTTGGATATCATATGCTCATAAAGAAAAAGATGTAAAAAAATATTTAAAAGCTTGTGAAAAAGTTTTTATAAAAATGAAAGATTTTATCAATAATAAAAAAAATTATAAAAAAATTGAAGTACGTTATTATAGTTTACATAAACCAAAAAAAAGACAAAAATCAATTTATTAGTAGATTATAATCTTACACCTGAACCTTTTAGAAAAATAGCATTTTTATCTAATGGCCATCTGGGATTTGCTGGATGATCTAATTCATTAAATTGATTTAATTTAAATTTTTCTAGGCCAACCATAGCAATCATTGCTGCATTATCTCCACATAAATTAATTGGTGGAAATATCGCATTAAATTTCTCTTCTTTACAAAGATTTTTTAAAACTTCTCTAATTTTTTTATTTGCAGCGACACCACCAGCCACGACAAATGTATTGCCTATGTTATTATTGAAATTTTTGAATTCTTTGAAAGCAACTTTACTTTTTTGATATAATATTTCTTCAACTGTTTTTTGAAAAGAAGCAGCTAGATCATATTTATCTTGTTCAGTTTTTACTTCTTTAGTGATTTTGAGAACTGCAGTCTTAAGCCCAGCAAAAGATAAATTACATCCACCTTTATATAAAATTGGTTTTGGTAACTCATACCTATTTGAGTCACCTTTTTTTGCATACACTTCTACTTCAGGACCACCGGGAAATTCTATACCAAGCATTTTTGCGGTCTTATCAAATGCTTCACCAACTGCATCATCTATTGTAGTTCCTAGCCTTTTATATTTACCTAACCCACTTACACTCAAAAATTGAGTATGTCCTCCAGAAATCAAAAGTAACAGATAAGGATAGTCTAGTTTTGTATTTAGTTTTGGGCTTAATGCGTGACCCTCTAAATGATTTACCGCAATAAATGGTTTATTAATAGAGTAGGCAATTGCTTTTCCAAAACTTAATCCAACAGATAAACAAACTATTAGACCAGGTCCAGCTGTAGCAGCTACTGCATTAATATCTTCTATTTTAATTCCACTTTTATCTATTGCTTTTTTTGTTATAAGATCAATCTTTTCTATATGAGTTCTAGCTGCAAGCTCTGGAACAACACCACCAAATTCTTTGTGAACATCAATTTGGCTTGAAATGATATTAGATAAAATTGTTGGAACCCCCTTTTCATTTTCAGTAATTATAGAAGCAGCAGTTTCATCACAGCTTGATTCTATTCCCAAAATTAATGGTTTTTTGCTCATAAAAGTATTTTTTATTAATAATTTAATTTCATTATAATTTATGGAATATAAAGAACCATATGAAAAATAAAATTATTATTGGATCTAGAGGTAGTAAACTAGCCTTAGTTTATGCTAACAAAGCTAAAGAAAAATTATTGAAGACTCAAGAAATAGAAAACGTAGAGATAAAAAATATTACAACTACTGGGGATATTATTACTGACATAAGACTATCTGAGAATGGCGGTAAAGGCTTGTTTTGTAAAACAATAGAACAAGAGTTACTAGATAAAAAAATAGATATAGCTGTTCATGCACTGAAAGATATGCCTTCTGAAGAAACTGAAGGGTTAATAACTAATTGTTTTCTAGAGAGAGGTGACCCTCGAGAAATTTTAATAAGCAAGGATAACAAATATTTAAAAGATTTAGTTCCTAATTCAGTTGTTGGCACTTCTTCATTTAGAAGAGAATTTCAAATAAAAAGAATAAGAAAAGATATTGAATGTAAATTGATAAGAGGAAATGTTGATACAAGAATTAAAAAACTGGATGATAATTTATATGACGCAATTATTTTATCTTATGCAGGCATAAAATCCTTAGGCTTAGAAGAAAAAATTTCCCAAACTTTTTCAACTTCTGAAATTATACCTAGTGCAGGTCAGGGTGTTGTTGCTTTGCAATGTCGAAATACTGATGACAATTTAAAAAAATTATTAACAAAAGTTAATCACCATAGTACTCAATATTGTATTAAAGCCGAAAGGAGTGTTTTAAAAGTTTTAGAAGGTGATTGTGAAACAGCTGTTGGAGTATTTGCAACTATTGATAATGATACGATTAACCTTGAAGCAGAACTTTTTTCATTAGATGGTAGTAAAAGATTTTATTTAAGATTATCAGAAGAAGTAGATAAAGCTAGTCAATTAGGAATAGAGATGGGAAAAGCTCTTAAAAAGGTGTCTAATAATTCTTATAAAAAATGATATGCATATTTTGTTAACTAGACCGCTAGAGGACTGCCATGAGATGATTTTAAAGTTTCAATCTCTTGGTCATCAAATCTCTCATTTACCCCTGATATCAATTGAGAGCTTAAATTATGAGTCATTAAATTATTCTAATTTTAAAGGAGTTGTATTTACAAGCTCTAACGCAATTAAGTTTTTAGATTATAAAAATATTGATAAAAAAATTAGTTGTTTTTGTGTAGGAAATGCTACTGAAAAAAAAGCTAGAAATGTTGGTTTCCAAAATGTTTTCTCTGCAGATGGAAATGTTGATAATTTAAAAGAATTAATTTTACGAAATTTTAATTGTTCTGATGGGCAATTACTTTATGTAAGTGGAGAAATTGTTTTTGGTAATTTAGATAAGCAACTAGTGGCAGAAGGTTATAATGTAAAAAGAATAATTAACTATAGAGCTAACTCTATTGAAAAATATGATGATAATTTTTTAGAAAAATTGAAAATGAAAATGCCAGAAATCGTTTATGTCTATTCTCAAAACAGTGCTATCAATTTTTTGAAATTGATTAAGAAATATCAGCTAGAATCACTATGGATGAATACTAATTTAATGTGTATTAGTGAAAAAACCTCCTCAGTTTTGAATGAAATTAAGTGGAAAAAAATTTTTCTTTTTAACCCTGGAGAAGAAGAATTTTTACTGTATAAAATTTAATTATGGAATTATTTAATAACTTTAGTGACTTGTTTATATCTGTTTGGTCTAAAGGAATTCATGGAGTCGACATTTTTCAAATTTTAATTGGTATAGGAATTTTTTTTATTTTTTTAATTTTTAGAGGAATTATTAGTAAGATACTTATAAAAAGATTAGAAGACATCACAAAAAGAACCACGAATAAATTAGATGATACTTTTGTTCATGCGATGGAGGGTCCAGCAAGATTTCTTCCAATTGTTTTAGGATTTTTTATTGCAAGTTACTATATGTCATTTGGAGAGGATGGAAGAGCTCTAGTTGATACAATCAATAGAACCTTAGTAACAATTTTAATTTTTTGGTTAATTCATCAACTTATCGAGCCAATTTCTTATATTTTAAGTGGTTTAGACAAAATGCTAACAAGAGAGTTGATTGGTTGGATTATTAAATCATTAAAAATCTTGATTTTTATTTTAGGGCTTGCAGCTGTACTTGAGCTTTGGGGAATAAAAATTGGACCAATTATTGCTGGACTTGGATTATTTGGAGTAGCTGTTGCCTTGGGGGCACAAGATTTATTTAAAAATTTAATTTCGGGAATTTTAGTTTTAGTTGAAAAAAGATTTAAAATTGGCGATTGGATTATGGTAGATGGAATAATTGAAGGCATTGTTGAAAAAATTGGTTTTAGATCTACTACTATTAGAAAGTTTGATAAATCCTTAGCAATAATCCCTAATTTTCAATTTGCTGAAAATGCCGTTGTAAACGTTAGCGAAACATCTAACTGGTTAATTAGTTGGATTATTACTCTTCAATACGACACGACTGTTGATCAATTAAAGACTATAAGAAATGAAATAGAAAATTATATTAATAAAAGTGAAGACTATAATACCAGTGTTGGAGTGGCAGTAAGAATTGATAAATTTTCAGATAGCTCAATAGACATGTATGTTCGTTGTTTTACAAACACTGATAGTTGGAATGAATGGCTGTCGGTTAAAGAAAGATTGGCGATCGAGATAAAACAAATTGTAGAAAACAATAATGCATCTTTTGCTTTTCCAAGTCAGTCAATTTATATTGAAAAAAAATGATAGCTATTTTTTACTTAGCGCTTCAAATATTAAAACTTTATTCTTATGTGGTAATTGCGAATGTAGTTATTAGCTGGCTTGTTGCTTTTAATGTTTTAAATACTCAAAACAGATTTGTTTATTCTATATTAGAAATGACTTATCGTTTAACAAACCCAATGCTTAACAAAATCAGAAGCTTTTTACCTAATTTAGGGTCATTAGATATTTCACCCATAATACTACTATTGTTGATTTGGTTTGTAGAAATGTGTATGAAGCTTTACATAGCTCCAATGATTTTTTAAAAAATGTATTATGATTTTAATTGATGGAAAAAAAGAAGCTGCTGAACTTCGAGAAGCTTTAAAAAAAGAAGTCTCAGAGTTAAAAGAAAAATTCAATAAAGTTCCGGGGCTTACTGTAATTTTAATTGGAGAAATGGCCCCAAGTCAAATTTATGTTCGTAATAAAGAAAAGTCTGCTAATGAGGTGGGACTAAAATCAGAAGTAATTAAGTATGCCGAAGCTATTGAAGAAAAAATAGTATTAGACAAAATTAAAGAATTAAATAATGATGAAAATGTTTCAGGAATCTTGGTTCAACTACCTTTACCAAAACATATAGATAAAAAAAAAGTTATTGAAGCCATTTTACCATCGAAAGATGTAGATGGATTTCATCCGATGAATGTTGGGAACCTTTCATCTGGTTATGAAAGCTCAGTCCCCTGTACTCCTTTAGGTTGTTATTTATTGATTAAAAAGATTGAACCTAATTTAAGTGGGAAAAAAGCAGTTATGATTGGTAGATCCAATCTAAATGGTAAACCGATGACACAATTGCTTTTAAAAGAAAACTGTACTGTAACTATTACCCATTCAAAAACTAAAGATTTAAAAGCAGAATGCTTGGAAGCAGATATTATTGTTGCAGCAGTGGGTATCCCAGAGTTAGTAAAAGCAGATTGGGTTAAAAAGGATGCAATTGTAATTGACGTAGGTATTAATAAAACAGAAAAAGGCATTGTTGGTGACGTTGATTTTAAAGAAGTTTCAAAAATTGCAAAAGCTTTAACCCCAGTTCCTGGTGGAGTAGGGCCAATGACCATTGCTTGCTTACTAAAAAACACTGTCGAGTGTTTTAAAAGATCTCACAAGTAAGTGTTTAAAAAAATTTTAAGAAAACTTCACATACTTCATAATATCTATATTAGATACCAATTTTTAATTAAAAAAAAAACATATTCGATGAATAATGAAGATACTGCAGTCCTAGATTATTTTAAGCATAAGAAAAATGGGTTTTATGTTGATGTGGGTTGTCATCATCCAATATGTATAAACAATACTTATCTACTTTATAAAAAAAATTGGAGTGGAATAAATATAGATGTAAGTGAATTTTCTATTGATTTATTTAATTATATGAGACCAGATGATCTTAACTATAAATGTGCTGTTTCTAATAAGAATAAAGTTGTAAAACTTTTTTATCAAAAAGATTTTAGTCAATTAAGTACTATCAAAAGTAATCAAGCAAAAAATGTTTTTCAAGGAAATATTAAAGAAAAAGAAATACAGGCTTTTTCTTTAGATGAAATATTAAGCAGAGATAAATATAAGAATACTAAAATTGATTTTCTTAACATCGACGTGGAAGGAGCAGATCTTGAGGTCCTCGAAGGTTTATCATTTGATAAATTCAAACCCGAATTAATATGTTTAGAAATTCATGATAAAGAAGTTAAAAAAAGTGAAATTTATAATTTTCTTATCCAAAAAAAATATAAGCTAATCTGGTCAGGTATTTTTAGCCATCTTTTCAAAAGATCTTAGAAATAATTATATTTAATAATTTTGTGGGTACAATATTTTAGATTCTTTTTAAGAAAGTTTAGATCTGCCACCATCAACTGCAATTATTTGTCCAGTAATCCAAGAACTTTCTTCAGTTATTAAAAATTTTGCAAGAGCAGCGGAGTCTTTTCCTTCACCCAATCTCTTTAATGGGTGCGCTTTAGCAATACCTTCCGCAATTGCAATATTTTTTAACATAGGTTCTGCAATTTTAGCTTTTGATAAGCTAGGAGCAATACAATTTACTCTTACATTCGGAGCAAATTCTGCAGCAAGAGTTACAGTCAAACCCTCTACTGCAGCTTTTGTGGAAGCGATAATTGTATGATTAGTAAAACCACGTTGAGCAGCAACAGTTGAAAATAAAACAACAGAACCTTTGTTTTTTTTTAAACTTTCTTGAAATGCTTTTATAGCTTCTATAGCTGAATATAAATTAAGTTTCATGCATTTATTTAAATCTTGTTCAGTCACCATCTTTAATGGTTTTAAATCAATTGAACCTACACAATAGGCAATGCCTTTAATTTCATTTATATCTGATTTTACTTTTTCTATAAATCCATCTTCTAAAACATCTGCGACAGTATAAGAACAATTTAATTTTTCAGCTATTGCCCTTACTTCATTTTCATTTCTAGCAACAAGATGAATTTCATGCCCAGAATTCTTTAACTGTTCAGCCAAATTAGAACCAACAGAACCTGTCGCACCAAAAATAAGATATTTTTCTGACATATAATTTTTTATTAGTTATATTTAACTATGAAATTGTTTTTTATATTGGGTAGTCAGTTATTTCCACCAAAATACGTTAACCGCTTCAAAAAGGACCACCTATTTTATATGGCAGAAGATTATGAATTGTGCACATATGAAAAGCATCATAAGCAAAAAATACTATTATTCTTATCTTCTATGCGTTCTTATGCCGACACTTTAAAAAAAAATAAGTTTAAATTAGAATATCTAAAAATTGAAGGTAAAGAATTTAAAGAAAATTATTTTAAGAAATTAAAAAAAATAATTAAAAAAAAAAAAATTATAGAAATATCAAGCTTTGAAATTGAAGATAAATTTTTTGAAAAAAAAATTTCACAATTTCTCAAAAAAGAAAAAATTAATTGGAATATTATTCAAACTCCTATGTTCTTAAATTCAAGAGATGAGTTTAAAAATTATTTAGAAAAATCAAAAAAACCTTTTATGGCAACATTTTATAAGGAAGTTCGTAAAAAATCTGGGATATTAATGGGAGCAGATGGAAATCCGATCGGTGGTAAATGGAGTTTTGATGAAGATAATAGAAATAAGTTACCAAAAAAAATATCAATACCAAAATTCCAAAAAATAAATGAAACTAGTCACACTCAAAAATTAAAACCTATTATTGAAAGATTATTTAAAGATCATCCTGGTAGCACAAAAAATTTTTGGTTTGCAACAGAGTACACAGACGTTGTTAAGCTTTTAGATTTTTTTATTAAAAAAAAATTAAATTTATTTGGTGATTATGAAGATGCGGTTAATCAAAAAGATAATATTCTATTTCATAGTGCATTAAGTCCTTACATAAACTTAGGATTGATTACTCCAGAAATTATAATTCAAAAAATTTTTGAATGTCATAAAAAATATAAAGTTAGAATGAATTCACTTGAAGGTTATATTCGTCAGGTAATAGGTTGGAGAGAGTTCATGCGTGGAATTTATCAAGGTTACTCTTATGAGATGGAAAATAAAAATTTTTTTAAACATACTAAAAAAATGAAAAATTCTTGGTATGAGGGTACAACAGGTTTGCCTCCGCTAGATTATGCAATTAAAAATGTGGTTAACCATGGCTGGTCCCATCATATTGAAAGATTGATGATTTTATCTAATATAATGAACCTTTGTGAAATTAATCCAAAACATGTTTATAAGTGGTTTATGGAAATGTTTGTTGACTCGTCTGATTGGGTGATGGTTCCAAATGTTTATGGAATGGGTTTATTTAGTGATGGAGGTATCTTTGCAACAAAACCATATATATGTGGATCTAGTTATTTTATGAAAATGATGGATTTTAAAAAAGGGGATTGGTGTAATATTATGGATGGACTGTATTGGAGGTTTATAAATAAAAATAGACAATTTTTTTTAAAAAACCCAAGGTTATCAATGATGGTTAGAATTTTTGATAAAATGAAAAATGAAAGAAAAAAAATGATTTTATCTAAAGCAGATATGTTTATTAAACAAAATACAACCTAGTGCAAAAAGAAAACTTACCATCAAAGATTTGTCCTATTTGCAAAAGATCATTTGTTTGGCGTAAAAAATGGAATTTAAATTGGGATAGAGTAAAGTATTGTTCAAGAAAATGTTCTAAATTAAAGTAAATAAAATGAAAGATAGACTTAAAACAATTATCGATTTAGAAAATTATCCAATTTATGATTTGAATTCAAAAAAAATAAAAAAATTAGTAAAAAAATGTAAAAGAGATTTAGATCAGTTTAGCTGTGCTAAAATACCTAAATTTATTTTACCCAAATCTTTAGAAGTAATGAACATGGAATTGGAAAAAAAAATCCAAGATGTTTATATGTCAAAAAAAAAAATTAATGCATATTTGAATTCTAAGGATGACCCAACACTTTCAAAAAATCATCCAAAAAGAATATTCATGGACCGAGATAATGGGTATTTAAATTCAGATATTTTTCCAAAAAATTCAGAAATGAAATTTTTATATGAACAAGATGAATTGTTAAATTTTATCTCTTCTTGTTTAGGGGTATCTCCAATTTATCGATGGGCTGACCCTTTGGCATGTCATGCTTATAATGTAATGAAGCCTGGGGGTGTCCTTCCTTGGCATTTTGATAGTTGTGAATTTACTTTAAGTTTCATGATTCAAAAATCTGAAAAAGGTGGAATATTTGAATATTGTCCAGATATACGTCAACCAGGTAATGAAAATCTAAAAGAAGTTAAAAAAGTACTTGATGGAGACAGAAAAAGAGTTCGTCAGTTAAAATTAGAACCGGGAGATTTACAAATATTTAAAGGAAGGTTTACACTTCATAGAGTTACAAAAGTAGAAGGAAATCTTTCAAGATATATGTGCATACCAGCATTTGTTTTAGACCCTTGGAGGGTAAATACACCAGAACATTCTAAATCAATTTATGGGAAAGTACTGCCAATTCATTATGAGAGAAATCGTAAACGTCTAGACGGTTTAGCAGACTAATCATTGATCTTGACTAATAATTGTAAATATGTTTAGATGTTAGCAGCGCTGAGTTAAGTTAAATTGCAGAGCGCTTTATAAAACCTGCTAAAGCGACACTTTAACCACCGCTTTAGTCGGTGGTTTTTTTTTGGAAACTTCAATTAAAAACCGGGTATTTGAACCATATTGTGCACCTTGCTTTAGCTTAAGCACTAAAAAGGAGAGAAGAAGCTACTTGTTTTTGACACCCTCTGTCTAGAAGCTTTAGTTTCTTTTCTCCATTAATTTGGAGAAAAAAATGAGTAAAAATAAACTAAAAGAAAGATTAGATAAAGGACCTGTAATATGTGCGGAAGGTTTTTTATTTGAAATTGAAAGACGTGGATATATGGCATCGGGAGAATTTGTTCCCATGGTTTCTTTAGATCATCCAGAAGTACTAGAAAATTTACATAGAGAATTCCAACATGCTGGATCTGACATAGTGGAAGCTTTTACCTATAACGGACATAGAGAAAAGATGCGTGTTATTGGCAAAGAAGAACTTTTGGAACCTTTGAATAGAGCTGCTCTAAAAATAGCAAAAAAAGTTGCTCTTGATACACCTAAAGGTTCTCAACCAAATTTGATGGCAGGAAATATTTCTAATTCAAATATTTGGAAACATAAAGATAAACAAAAGCAAAAAGAAGTTGAAAAAATGTTTTCAGAAATGATTGGTTGGGCTGTTGAAGAAGGAGCTGATATCTTAATTGGGGAAACATTTTATTATGCCGAAGAAGCTTTTAAAGCTTTAGAAGTAATGAAAAAAACTGGACTACCAACAGTTTTAACAATATCTCCAATGGGTGAAAATAAAATGAAAGATGGAAACTCTGTTGTTGATACTTGTAAAGAACTTGAACAACTTGGGGCAGATGTAGTTGGTCTGAATTGTTTTAGAGGGCCTCCTACTATGCTCCCTTTTTTAAAAGAAATCAGGAAAGCAGTCAAATGTCATGTTGGAGCATTACCGATTCCTTATAGAACAAATGAAAATTATCCTACATTTTTTAATTTACCTGATAGACAAGACTGTGATTGTCCTTCACCTCATGGAAGAACATTTCCAACAGCATTGGATCCACATTTTTGTAACAGATATGAAATTGGTAAGTTTGGAAAAAAGTCTTATGATTTAGGTATTAACTATTTAGGAGTATGCTGCGGTGCTAATCCAATGCTTATAAGAGAATTGGCAGAGTCTATAGGTCTTACTGTTCCAGCATCAAAATATAGAGAAAATATGGAAAATCATTTTATGTATGGAAAAAACAAAAGAATACCAAAACATATGAGTGAGTATGGTGATAAAGCTTAAATAAATAAAAAATTTTAAGTCCTATAAAATATTATAGGACTTAAAATATATATCAGTTATTAAAGTCAATTTGTAGCATTCTAAATGTAAATTAAGAATATATAAGTAAATAAGATATGCGCCCAGTATTTAAAATTATAATATTTTATGAAATATTTTTCTTTGCTTTTTGGAATATTCTTTATAATTCAAATTCAAATGTTGAAAATTGGTTCGATTTAAAAATTCTAACAGCTATATTTACAATTTTATCGACGATGGCGTTAGGATTTGTACTTATATACGTAGTTTACATTAGTGCAAAATTAACTGGAGTAATTGATAAGGTTAAAGGTGTAAAAGATCCTAGACAAAATTAAGTTTTTTTTTATGTAAATTAATAAATTTTTCTATATTTGATTTATTAAAAGTTTTATTTTCTTCAAAAGAAACTTTTTTCATTGAATAAGCAGTGCTTTTAGTTCTTCTCGAAAATATAATTACATTACCTTTGTAAAGTTTGAGTTTAACTGAGCCGTTTACTTTATTTCTATTTAAATCTAAAATTTTTTGAAGTTTAAACCTAGCTTTTGAATACCAGTATCCATTATATATTAGTTTGGCATATCTCGGCATAATATCATCTTTTGTGTGCATAGTTTTCTTATCCAAAGTAACAGACTCTATAGCTCGACGAGCAGACATCAATAAAGTTCCACCAGGAGTTTCATACACACCTCTAGATTTTATTCCAATAAATCTATTTTCTACCAAATCAACTCTACCAATTCCATTTTTACCAGCAAGAATATTTAGTTTTTGT
>MDSV01163701.1_pt1 | contig 19589 bp, 17 predicted proteins | sample 810851 | NCBI WGS metagenome assembly MDSV01 (sample SAMN05326640, study PRJNA326480) | marine metagenome | isolation source: seawater | place: Atlantic Ocean: North East | collected 2012 | reverse complement strand
CGGCGGCATTGGCGGGCTTTACGACGCATCCACCAATCCGGCGGGCAATTTCGGCCAGGGCGTGGCGCTTGCCGCCCGCGCCGGGGCCGCCCTTGCCGATATGGAATTCGTGCAGTTTCACCCAACGGCGCTCGCAACCGATATCCGTCCGCTGCCGCTGATCAGCGAGGCGGTGCGCGGCGAAGGGGCCTTGCTCCTGAACGAGAAAGGCGAGCGTTTTCTGGCCGCGACGCCGGGCGCGGAGCTTGCGCCCCGCGATGTCGTCGCCCGTGCGATCGCCGCCGAGATCGCCCGGGGCGGCCGCGTTTTTCTGGATGCGCGGGCCGCGCTCGGCATCCGCTTCAGGGCTCGTTTTCCGGAGATTTTCGCAATCTGCGCCCGCGCCGGCATCGACCCGGCGACCGATCTCATTCCGGTGCGTCCGGCCGAGCATTATCACATGGGCGGGATCGCCGTGGATGCTTCGGGCCGCAGTTCGGTCGGCGGTCTTTATGCCGTCGGCGAATGCGCTGCGACCGGGCTTCACGGCGCCAACCGGTTGGCGAGCAATTCGCTGCTGGAGGCCGCCGTCACCGGGCTTGCCGCCGCCGCCGATATCGCCGCCGCGCCGCCCGCGCCCGAACGTCCACTCCCGGCACTGGCGCTGCCCGCCGCCCCCGGGCTTGCCACCGTGCGCGGCATCGTTTCCGGCGCGCTCGGCGTCACCCGCGATCACGCCGCCCTTGGCGAGGCGATCGCCGCTCTGCTGCCGCTCGCAGAAGGCGACGGCCCGGACGCCGACCCGGCGATCGTCGCGCTCTCGATAGCCGTGTTCGCCGCGATGCGCGAAGAATCGCGCGGCGGCCATGCCCGCATCGACTTTCCGCAGAAGAACCCCGAAAGCCGGCGTCGAACGATGACGCTTGACGCCGTTTTCGCCCATGCCCGCGCGCTCGCCGCGCGCCCCGCCCTCGCCCGGAGTGCCTGACATATGCTGCCCCGCCTGATCATCGAACCCGCCGTGCGCCGCGCGCTTGAGGAAGACCTCGGCCTTGCCGGCGACATCACCGCCAATGCCGTGATCCCGGCCGGCCATCGTTCCACCGTGGTGATGGCGGCGCGCAGGCCCGGCGTGATCGCCGGCCTCGATGCCGCCGAACTCGCCTTCGCGCTGGTCGATCCCGCAATCGTCATGACCCGGCATGTGGCGGATGGCGACAAGGTCGAGGCCGGCGATATCGTCGCGACCGTCACCGGCCCCTCGCGCGCGCTGCTAACGGGCGAGCGGACCGCGCTCAATTTCCTCGGTCACCTCTCCGGCATCGCCACGGTCACCGCCGGGGTCGTCTCGGCCGTCGCCGGCACCGGTGCGGCGATCGTGTGCACCCGCAAGACCACGCCGGGGCTGCGCGCGCTGGAGAAATACGCGGTGAAGGCCGGCGGCGGCGGCAATCACCGCTTCTCGCTCGCCGATGCGGTGCTGATCAAGGACAATCACATCGCGATCGCCGGCGGCATCCGTCCCGCGCTTCAGGCCGCCAGGAAGCATGCCGGCCACATGGTCAAGATCGAGATCGAGGTCGACACGCTCGACCAGCTCCGCGAGGCGATGGATGAGGGCGTCGACGCCGTGCTGCTCGACAACATGTCGCCGGAAACGCTCACTGAAGCGGTTTCGATCGTCGCCGGCCGCGCGATCACCGAGGCCTCCGGCGGCATCACGCCCGAGACCGCCGGCGCGGTGGCGAGGGCCGGCGTCGACCTGATTTCGATCGGCTGGCTCACCCATTCCGCCCCCGTGCTCGATATCGGGCTCGACTATCGGGAAGCCGGGTCAGCAAAACTGTAATGCAGCCTGACGCAGCCCCGGTCGAGCGCCTTGACGCTCAGCAGGCGCGGCTGCGCCGCAAACCCCGTCGCCGGAAACAGTGGCGACCCGCCGCCGATCAGTTCCGGCATGACATAGATTTCGATTTCGTCGAGCGCGCCGCGCTCGATGAACGCCATCTGCAGTTTTCCGCCGCCGAGCATCCAGACATCGCCATCGTCGAGCGCGCGCAGTTCCGCGATCAGGCTGTCGACGTCCGTCCTCGTCTCGATTGCCCCCTTCGGACGGTCGATGGGGCGTGATGTCACGACCAGCGCCCGCTTGCCTTCATAGGGCCAGGGGCCTTCCACACGGTCCAGAAAGTCATACGTGCCCCGCCCCATGACAAGGGTGCCGATCCGCCCCAGGAAGAGATTGTAATCGTGTTCGCCAAGATCGAGCCCGTCATAGCGGAACAGCCAATCGAGATTGTCCTCCGGTCCGGCGATGAACCCGTCGAGGCTGGTTGCGATATAACCCACAATCTTTGCCATAAGCGCTCCTTGTTTATAAATGAATGTTCATTCATAAATGTCTCATGCCCAGAAACAAGTCAATTTCCGAACCGGCCCTTCTCGCCATGCTGCTCGACGCCATCGCCGAGACCGGTCCGGACAACCTGACCTTCGCCAAAGCCGCCGCGCGCAGCGGCCTCTCCGCGCCCACGCTTGTACAGCGGTTCGGCGACCGCGCGGCGATGGTCGAGGCCATCCTGATGTTTGCCTGGGACCGGCTTGATGAGGCAACCGACGCCGCCGATGCCGCCTTTCCGGTCTCGCCGCGTGGCGCGATCGACCTGCTTCTGCATCTCACGCCCGATGCCGAACATGGCCTCGATGGCGGCCTGCCGCTTCTGCGCGAGGACATGCGCAACCCGGCGCTGAGGGCACGCGGCAGGGCCTGGGGCGAGAGACTTTCGGCCGCGCTTTCGCGCCGGCTCGGCGATAATCCGGCGCTGGGCCGGCAGATGGCGAGCCTGTGGCAGGGCGCGATCATCTGGTGGGGCTTCAACCGCAACGGCCCGCCGCAGGCGGCTATCCGCGAGGCTCTCGAAGGCTGGTGCCGCACCGCCGGCCTCGATCATCTGGCTTCCCCATCGGGCTCCGTTTCCCGATAGCGTGCCCGACAATAAAAACGCCGCCGAGCGAACCGGCAGGTGTTTTCTCCCGTAATTCCCCTTGTCTGGTTGTTGTTGATGCGCGCCGCGCAAAGACCCGCCTTTGCCGGTCGCGCGCAAAACCGTGAGAGGAGACAGGGATGAACCGGAGAACCTCATTTTTGCTTGCGCTTCCGCTGGCGGCCGCGCCCGGGCTTGCAGAAGCCTCCGACCTTGCCGGCGTGTGGGCGCGCGGCGATGGCAAGGCGCGGGTGCTGGTCGAGCAATGCGGCGACGACCTGTGCGCCACCAATGTCTGGGTCAGGCCCGGCACGCGCAACGAGCGCGTCGGCGATACGCTGGTCATGGATGTCGACCCGGTCGGGCCGTCGCGCTACGAGGGCCGGGCACGCGATGTGCGGCGCAGCCTCACCTATTCCATGGAGATCTCGCTCGACGGCGCGGCGATGGAGACGCGCGGCTGCATCCTTGGCAAGCTGATCTGCAAATCGGCGAACTGGACCAGCCTGAACTGAAGGTCCATGGCAGGGATCACAGCCCGTAATACCAGGGCGCCGTCAACGCGAACACCACGGTGAGCAGCACGATCAAGGGCACGCCGGCACGGATGAAATCGCCGAAACTGTAGTGGCCCGGCCCCATGACCATGAGATTGGTCTGGTAGCCGATCGGGGTCGCGAACGAGCAGTTGGCGGCATAGATCACGGCTGCGGCGAAGGCCTCCGGCGGCGCGCCGATCTGCCGCGCCATGCTGAGCCCGATCGGGATGAACAGCGCGACCGCCGCATTGTTGGAAAGCACATTGGTGAGGATCGAGACGCCGACGAACAGCATCACGATCATCAGCCACGCCGAGGAGCCGCCGCCAAGCGCGACGATGCCTTCCGCGATCAGTTGCGCGCCGCCGGTTGCCTGAAGCGCCGTCGCCATGGCGATCGACGCGCCGACGAGCAGGTATATCTGCCGGTCGAAAGCGCGGGCGGCCTGTTGCAGCGTCAGGCAGCCGAACAGGATCATCAAAAGCGCGCCGGTAACGGCATTGACCACCATCGGCGTGATACCGGTGGCCGACAGGATGACGATCGCCGCGAAGATGCCGCTCGCCAAGAGCGCCTTGTCGCGCGGCGGCACGCTTTCGGCCGAATGCTCGAGCAGAAGGATATCGTGGTTGCCGCGCATGGCGCGCAGATCGTCCTCGCGACCGCCGATCAGCAGCGTATCGCCCGCCTCGAAACGCAGTTGCGAGAACGGCGTCCGCGCCATCCGGCTTTTGCGGCGGACACCGAATATGGCGATGTTGAAGCGCTGCTGAATGCCGCTGAAGCGCACCGTGCGTCCCTCGAACAGCGAACCGGGCGTGATCACCGCTTCGGCCAGATGATAATGCGCGCCCACCCGCCGTTCCGACGTCGGCAGGGTCCCGTCCGGCGGCGCCGCGAGGCTGATCTCGCCCTTGGCCAGAAGATCCATGAACCCCTTGCGGGTGCCCGTCATCTGCAACCGGTCGCCCGGCTGCAGCGTCAGGCCGTCGTCATAAGGCGGCAGCAGCACCTTCTCATCGCGCACGAGCGCATGCAGCGACATCGGCGTCAGCACGGGAAAGAAGCCCGAGCGGGCACGTTCCCCGACATAGCGGCTTTCGCCGAGCAGAACCACCTCGCCCAGAAACTGGGTGCCGGCGCTTTCCTGTTCGAAGCGCTTTTGCGACCGCTCCCGGGTGAAGATCCGCGGCATGACGAACAGCACATAGACAGCGCCGGCGCCGGCGAGAATAGCGCCCATGCCGGTGATATCGAAAAAGCCGAGATTGACGCCCTCGCGACTGGCGATGCCGGCCGCGATCAGGTTTGTCGAGGAACCAATCATCGTGGTCATGCCGCCCAGAATGGTGATGAAGGAGAGCGGCATGAAGATCTGGTAGGGCGGCAGGCGGAACCGCGCGGCAAGCGAGGCCAGCACCGGAATGAAGATGACGACGACCGGCGTGTTGTTCAAAAATGCCGAGGTCATGCCGCAGGTCGCCAGGATCATGATGATCAGCAGGCGCGGATTGGCGCCGTAGAACTGGCCGATCCGGTTGGTCACGCCCTCCAGCGCGTCGGTCGCGAACAGGCCCTGGCCGACGATCAGGAGGGCCAGCACCGTGACCAGCGCCGGCGAGGAGAAGCCGGCGAGCATATCCTCGATCGGCAGCGGCCTTCCGCCTTCCACAGTAAACGGGAACGCGCCGAACAGCACAAGAAGCATGCCGAGCGCGGCGAGCGACACCGCTTCGATCGGGAAACGGTCAAGGGAATAAAGACCGATCGTCCCGACGATAATCGCCATTGTCGCCACAAGATGAAAATGTTCGATCAAAAGAGCCTCGTAAAAATCCGGACACACCTGTCCCGAGACCGAAGCGATGCCCCCGCTCCCGCAAAAACCGGCTGTCCTCACATCATCGAAAAGTCGACTTTGACAGCATTCCCGCGGCTTCCGCAAGTGTTGGCTAAAAAGACCGCCGCAACTGCACCGTCCTCAAGCCTGCCGCATTTTCGGGCTTTATCTGGAGTGGCCGCATTTTCTCCCATTTTGGGTTCTAGGCGCTCCTTGAGCCCAGTGACGCAAACGTAAAGGTCAAATGACCCAATACCAAGAAGGCCAAATCCAGTGTTAGAGGACCAAGCCCGCATGCCGCCACGCAACTTTTTTTCCGTCCGCAAAAACCCGGCAACCAAAGGCGCCTCCGCCTGTTCAGGCCGTCGTGACACCCGTCAGTCTCTGACCGTCCGCTCCGGTCGTAATGAAAAATTTACCCTGCGCGCAGTATTTTTCCGACTGGCACCTGTCACACCGTCTTTGAGTTTTGCGTAGGAAGTGTGTTTCGTGACGTCGATCAAGAATTCGAAATCCCGCCCCGGGCGTGATCGCAGGAACGGCTTGCTGCGGCTTTCGCTCGCGGGCATCATGGCGGCGATCGCCGGCGGCGCGATCATCACCATCGCCTCATCGCCGATCATCTCGGCGACGGTCTCCAAGCCCGAATTCGCCTCCTCGCGTGGCATCAGCCTCACGGTCAACCCGGCGTTCAAGGCGCCCGAGCGCGCCCAGAGCGCCAAGGAAGCGCGCCTGCTTGCCGCAAGGACCGGCCAGGCCCGCGCGAAGCCGGCGCTCGCTCCGGATGATATCAGGCAGGCCCTTCTGGCGGGCCGGCTGGAGCAGGCCGGCCGTATGGCGCTCGCCGATCTCCAGCGCGGCTTGGTCGGCCGCCAGATCGCCGATAATGCCGGCTCCGAGATCGCGCTTGCCGGGGTTCCGCCCGAGCTTCAGCCGAAAGCGGCGGCGGTCCCGACGCCCGCCGCCCCGTCCACCACCCTTGCCGCGCTCGCCCCGAGCAGCGACACCAATGCCGACGATGCCTTCAAACTGGTGCTTCAGGGCGCCGATTCCTCCCGTCTCTCGCCGGGTGAAGTGCCGGTGCCCGCCAAACGGCCCGCAGGCATGCAGCTTGCCTATGCCGATTTCGGTCACGACGATCTCGACGAAATCATGGGCGAGGTTCCCGGCCGCACCAAGAAGGTCGCCGTCTATGACATCTCCGCTGCCAAGGTCTACATGCCGGACGGCGAGGTGATGGAAGCCCATTCCGGCAAGGGCAAGTATCGCGACAACCCGAACGGCACCCATGTCAAGATGGCCGGCGCGGTGCCGGCGGCGACCTACAAGCTGACGATGCGCGAATCGCTGTTCCACGGCGTGCCGGCGCTGCGCATGACCTCTGTCGACGGCACCAATCCGCTCGGCCGCACCGGCATTCTCGCCCACACCTACATGCTGCGCACGCCGGGCGATTCCCATGGCTGCCTGGTGTTCAAGGACTATTACAAGTTCCTGAAAGCGTGGAAGGCCGACAAGGTCGATTATATCGTCGCCGTTCCGAGCCTTGAGGAAGGGGCCAGCACGCTGCTGGCGAACCGGTCAAACTGACGCGGCCAGGCGTTTCCGCCTGGCCGTAAAAATGCCCGGACTCTGCTGAAGGGGATCAGAAATCCCAGTCGTCGTCCTCGGTGGCGATCGCCTTGCCGATGACATAGGAGGAGCCGGAACCGGAGAAGAAGTCGTGGTTCTCGTCGGCGTTCGGCGACAGCGCCGAAAGGATCGCCGGGTTTACCTTGCAGGCTTCCGGCGGGAACAGCGCCTCGTAACCGAGATTCATCAGCGCCTTGTTGGCGTTATAATGCAGGAAGGCCTTCACGTCCTCGGTGAGCCCGACCGCATCGTAAAGCTGCTCGGTATATTTGGATTCGATCTCGTAGAGTTCGAACAGCAGGCCGAAGGTGAAATCCTTGATCGCCTCGCGCTCGGCCTCGGAAACCTTCTTCAGTCCCTGCTGGAACTTGTAGCCGATATAATAGCCATGCACGGCCTCGTCGCGGATGATCAAGCGGATCAGGTCGGCGGTGTTGGTGAGCTTGGCGCGGCTCGACCAGTACATCGGCAGATAGAAGCCCGAATAGAACAGGAAGCTTTCGAGGAAGACGCTCGCGACCTTCTTACGAAGCGGATCGGTGGCGCGATATTCCTGCAGGATGAGCTGCGATTTTTCCTGGAGGAAGGCGTTTTCTTCCGACCAGCGATAGGCGTCGTCCACTTCCGGCATCGAGCAGAGCGTGGAGAAGATCGAGGAATAGGAGCGTGCGTGAACGGCCTCCATGAAGGCAATATTGGTCAGCACCGCTTCCTCGTGCTGGGTGACGGCATCCGGCATCAGCGTGATCGCGCCGACCGTGTTCTGGATGGTGTCGAGCAGCGTCAGACCGGTGAAAACGCGGATAGTGAGCTTCTGCTCGTCTTCCTTCAGCGTCGACCAGGAGGGAATGTCGTTCGACAGCGGCACTTTTTCCGGCAGCCAGAAATTGCCGGTGAGCCGGTTCCAGACCTCGAGGTCCTTCTCGTCGACAATGCGGTTCCAGTTGACAGCGCGCGGCACGGCGATGACGGGTTTCTTCTGCATGTTCATGGTTTTTCTTCCCCTCATCACAGGCTGCAGGATACGCAGCCTTCGACCTCGGTGCCCGAAAGCGCCATCTGCCGAAGACGGATGTAGTAAATGGTCTTGATGCCCTTCTTCCAGGCGTAGATCTGCGCCTTGTTGACATCGCGCGTGGTGGCGGTGTCGCGGAAGAACAGCGTCAGCGACAGGCCCTGGTCGACATGTTGGGTCGCCGCCGCATAGGTGTCGATGATCTTCTCCGGCCCGATTTCATAGGCGTCCTGGTAATATTCCAGATTGTCATTGTCCATGAACGGCGCCGGATAATAGACGCGGCCGATCTTGCCTTCCTTGCGGATCTCGATCTTGGAGACGATCGGGTGGATCGAGGCGGTGGCATTGTTGATGTAGGAGATCGAGCCGGTCGGCGGCACGGCCTGGAGGTTGCGGTTATAAAGACCGCCCTTCATCACCGCGTCCTTCAGCGCCAGCCAGTCTTCCTTCGTCGGCAGGTCGATGCCGGCTTTTTCGAACAGGTCGCGCACGCGGTCGGTCGCCGGCGCCCAGTCCTTCTCGATGTACTTGTCGAAATATTCGCCGCTTGCATATTTCGACTTTTCGAAATCCGCGAAGGTCACGCCGCGTTCGACGGCGATCCGGTTCGAGGCCTTCAGCGCGTGATAGGTCACGGCGTAGAAATACATATTGGTGAAGTCGACGCCTTCCTCCGAGCCGTAGAAGATGCGCTCGCGGGCGAGATAGCCGTGCAGGTTCATCTGGCCGAGGCCGATGGCGTGGCTCTCGTCATTGCCCTTCTCGACGGAGGGAACCGAGGAGATGTGGCTCATGTCGGACACAGCCGTCAGCGCGCGGATCGCTGTATCGACGGTGCGGCCGAAATCGTCAGAATCCATCGCCATGGCGATGTTCATCGAGCCGAGATTGCAGGAAATGTCCTTGCCCATATGCTTGTAAGACAGATCCTCGTCGAATTCGCTCGCTTCTGAAACCTGCAGGATTTCCGAGCAGAGATTGCTCATCGAAATCCGGCCGGCGACCGGGTTGGCGCGGTTGGCGGTATCCTCGAACAGGATATAGGGATAGCCGCTTTCGAACTGCAGTTCGGCCAGCGTCTGGAAGAAGGCGCGGGCGTTGATCTTCTTCTTGCGGATTTCCGGGTTGTCGACCATCTCGCGGTAATGCTCGGAGATCGAAACCTCGGTCATCGCCTTGCCGTAGACGCGCTCGACGTCATAGGGCGAGAACAGGTACATGTCCTCGTTGTTCTTGGCGAGTTCGAAGGTGATGTCGGGGATCACCACGCCAAGCGACAGCGTCTTGATGCGGATCTTTTCATCCGCATTCTCGCGCTTGGTGTCGAGGAAGCGCATGATATCGGGGTGATGGGCGTTGAGATAGACCGCGCCCGCGCCCTGACGCGCGCCAAGCTGATTGGCGTAGGAGAAGGAGTCTTCGAGCAGCTTCATCACCGGGATGACGCCGGAGGACTGGTTCTCGATCTTCTTGATCGGCGCGCCGTGCTCGCGGATGTTGGTCAGCGACAGCGCCACGCCGCCGCCGCGCTTGGAAAGCTGCAGCGCCGAATTGATCGAGCGACCGATCGATTCCATATTGTCTTCGATGCGCAGCAGGAAGCAGGAGACCAACTCGCCGCGGCTCTTCTTGCCGGCGTTGAGGAAGGTCGGCGTTGCGGGCTGAAAGCGGCCGGCGATGATTTCATCCACCAGCGCGGTCGCAAGCGCCTCGTCGCCCTTGGCAAGCGCGAGCGCGACCATGCAGACGCGGTCTTCGTAGCGCTCCAGATAGCGTTTGCCGTCAAACGTCTTCAGCGTATAGGCGGTGTAATATTTGAAGGCGCCCAGGAAGGTCTGGAACCGGAACTTCTTGTCGAAGGCATGGTCCCAGAGATCGCGCACGAAATTGAACGCATACTGGTCGAGCACTTCCTGCTCGTAATAGCCCTCGTCAACCAGGTAATCGAGCTTTTCCCGAAGGTTATGGAAAAACACGGTGTTCTGGTTGACGTGCTGCAGGAAATACTGCTTCGCCGCCAGCCGGTCCTTGTCGAACTGGATGTGCCCGTTCTCGTCATAGAGATTGAGCATCGCGTTCAGGGCATGGTAGTCCAGCGTCGCGGGCTTCGCCTTGGCGACGCCCTTCTCCGCAACTTTCTCGGTGCCCTGCACGGTTTCTTCCTCGGCGCTTGTGGCCATCCTCAATTCTGCCGTTTCCAAAACTCTTCCAGCCCTTGTTTGACGTTGTTGACATCCTCTTCAGTCCCGAGAAGCTCGAAACGATAGAGGTATGGTACCTTGCATTTGGCCGCGATGATGTCGCCGGCAATGCCGTAGGTATTTCCGAAATTCGTATTTCCGGAAGCGATGACGCCGCGCACCAGCGCCCTGTTCTCCGGATCGTTGAGGAACTGGATGACCGGTTTCGGCACCGCTCCCCTGCCGTCCCCGCCGGCATAGGTGGGAACGACCAGCACATAGGGTTCTTCCACCTTTTTCGTATCCCCCTGGGGGCCGAGACGCTTTGCCGGAAGGCCTGTCTTGGTCACGAAACGATGGGTGTTGCCCGTGGCGCTCGAATAGTAGACGAGCATGCCCGTCATCCTCTTGTCCTCTTCACCAACACGGCGCGCCCGTCTGACGCGCCGTCTGATCGCTCAGGCGCTCGCCGCATGGATGCGGCGCAACGCCTTCTTCAGGCTTCGCCGGCTATCAGCCGGCGGCATTCATGGTCAGGCAAGCGCGCCGATCATGTCCGGACGGAAGCCCGACCAGTGCTGTTCGCCGGCGACGACGACCGGAACCTGCCGATAGCCCATGCCAACGACCTGATCATAGGCATCGTTGTCCACCGACACATCAACCACTTCATAGTCGAGGCCCTTGCGCTCCAGCGCGCGGGTCGTTGCATTGCACTGCACGCAAGCCGGTTTGGAATAGACAGTGATCTTCATCGTTATCCTCGCATAATCATTTTCTTCAAAAAGCGCCGCCGGGCGAACCCTCGGCGCTTCCCGCGCATCTGGCGAGGCTGGCAACCAACACGGCATAGCCTCGTCCCGGACCCATGGCCGGCTCTTGCCTGATCGAAACGCCGGCGGTTGCAAACGGCCGCCGCCGCCATTTCTCAACAGACATCTCGAACACATTGACCGGACTGGCATTTTGGCTCTCCAGAAGCCGGCAGAAATCGCGCTGTCCACGAGGAACACCACTTCGACATATGCCTATGGAGACTCAAAAAACCTGAGAACCGGACGCCGCTGACGTGTCAGCATTGATTCGATAGACTCACCATAACACAATATCTGCGAACAGGAATGCCAAAACCAACCATATATAGTGTTCCGTGGACCTGTTTTCCACATTCAGGGTTAACGCATTGTGACAGGGGAAAAATACCGCCCGGAACGGGCAAACAGTGCTGATGCGGCATGTGCCGGCCCAGCGAATCGGTCTCTTGAAATTGCCGATGGCCATAAAGATGGCCCCTCGCCACCGGCAACGGCTACCAACCGATAGTTGAACCGTCATGCACGCGGGATTTCTTTCGCGCTTTCCACAGGGGGCGAAAAAGCAGGGGATGACGGAAACTTCAGGCCGGCAGACACGCGGCAACAGGACAAGCCTTTGACAAGCAAGCCCTATTCGTCGTCGGAGGAAGAGGAACGCCGTTCATAGCGCAGCACGAAGACATAGAGCGCGAGCGTGCCGAGCGCCATCGCAAACCATGTCAGCGCATAGCTCAGATGTGCATTGCGAAATGTGACCACGGTCAGGCCGCCGATCGGCAGCTTGCCCGTCGGGCCGCTCGCTTCGGCATCGATGAAATAGGGCGCGAACGGCACCAGGCCCCGGGTGCCCATGATCGAGGCGACATCGCGGCGATACCATTTGCCATCGACGGGATCATTGGCGCGCGAAAACAGCCAGCCCTTGCTTTCCGGCATGCGCAGCAACCCCGCGACCGTGACCTCGCCCTCGGGCGCGCGATAATTGGCGGGATTGTCCTGCCTGCCTTCAGGCACGAAACCGCGGTTGATCAGCACATAGCTGCCGTCATCGCGCAGAAGCGGCGTCATCACGAAATAGCCGGCGCCGAGCTGCGTCGGATAGTAGATCAGCGTCTGCGCCGCCTCGATATAGCGACCGGTGACGCTGACATGGCGATAGGCGTCATCTTCGCGCGTCACCGTCTCGCCTACCCCCGGCGCGGGCACAGCAGGCGCCTCAACGCGGGCATCGACGGCGGCGATCAGATCGAGCTTCCATTGCAGCCGGTAGACCTGCCAGATGCCGAGCGCGGTGAAGCCCGCAAACAGGATCGCGGCGATCGCGGTGAGAATCAGGAATTTCTTGCGGGACATGGCGGCCATTGCGGCAAGGACCTTTCGGGCCGGCGTCTTACAAAGCTTTGTAAAGCACGCAGGTCGGCGGCGCGTCACCTCCGGCGCAATCGAGGCCATCGCCCTGGAAGGCGCCTCGGATCGGAATGACGCCGGAACGTGGCGATACGGCGTTCGCCGGATAAAACGGAACCGCCCCGCAGCCAGGCTGCGGGGCGGAGAAAAGCGTTACTGCTGGCCCTGCACGATGATGTTGCCGGTGACGCCGGCGTCGCGCAATTGCTGGGCGATCTCGGGCGTGGCGCAGACGATGGTGCCGTCGTCGAGATAGGTGAACCCGCTTTCCGGCAGCGGCATCATGTATTTGTTCATGTTGTGCATGACCCAGAGCGAGCCAGCCAGCACGATGAGAAGCAGGATCAGCGCCAGCAGCGAGGACGCCATGGTCCAGCCCTGTTCCTGATTGGTGCTGAGCAGCAGGAAATAGCGCAGATGCACCAGAATCTGGGCCGCGGCGCAGATCATCACCACCGTCAGCAGGAAGGCCTTGCTGGAGATTGCGTCCGCCATCACCAGCCCGAAGGGGATGATGGTCAGCACCGCCGCCAGCACGAAACCGGTCATCAGCCCCTTGAAGCTGCCATGGCCGTGGGAAGTGTGTTCAGCGCTGCTCATAGGATCGCTCCGGTAAGATAGACCAGCGAGAACACGCCGATCCAGATCAGGTCGAGGAAGTGCCAGAACATCGAAAGCGTTGAGACGCGGCGGCGCATCGGCTCGTTCAAGCCACGCTTCGAAACCTGGAAAAGCAGCACGATCAGCCAGATCGTGCCGAAGGTCACATGCAGACCGTGGGTGCCGACCAGGGTGAAATAGGCCGACAGGAAGGCCGAACGGTCCGGCGTGGCGCCTTCGGAAATCAGGTCGTGGAATTCATAGACTTCCATCGCCAGAAACCCGACGGCAAACAGCCCGGCGACGATCAGCCACTTCATCACGCCGGCCTTGTCGTTCTTGTCCATGCGCAGCATGCCCATGCCGAAGGTCACGGAGGACAGCAGCAGCAACGCCGTTTCCACCAGCGCGAACCACAGGTGGAACAGGTCGTTGGGCGCCGGCCCGCCCGCATAGGAGCGGCCGAGCACGGCATAGGTCGCGAACAACGTGCCGAAGATCAGGCAGTCGCTCATCAGGTAGATCCAGAAGCCAAGCTGCGTCGGACTGTCGTGGGCGTGGTCGTCGTGATGCGCGCTCGTATCGGCGCCCGTATCAGCGATCGTCATGCAAGTGCCTCCTTGGCCTTTTCCTGGTCGCGGGCGACCTGTTCGGCCGGAACATAGTAATCACGGTCGAAATCGAAGGTGTGGTAGATGATCGAGCCGACGGCCAGCACGAAGCTCAGCACCACCAGCCACCACATGTGCCACACCAGCGCGAAGCCGAGCGCGAGGCAGAAGAAGGCGGGCACGATCCCGGCCCAGGTGTTCTTCGGCATGTGGATCGGCTTGTACTCCGTCGGCCACTCAAAGCCTTCCTTCTTCATCCGCCACCAGGCATCACGACCGGTGACGACGAAATCGGCAGGGAAATTGTAGGGCGCGACCGGAGAGGTGGTCGCCCATTCCAGCGTACGGCCGTTCCACGGGTCCGGACCGCATTTCAGCGCGTCGCGGTTCTTGATGGAAACGACAAGCTGGATCACGGTGCAGGCGATGCCGCAGCCGATCAGCAGCATGCCGATGCAGGCGATGACGAAATAAATCTGCCAGCCGGCATCGGTGTAGCTCTGCAGGCGGCGGGTGACGCCCATCAGCCCGAGTACGTAAAGCGGCATGAAGGCGACGTAGAAGCCGATGCACCAGAACCAGAACGAGCGGCGGCCCCATTTGTCATCCAGCTTGAAGCCGAACACTTTCGGCCACCAGTACTGGTAACCCGCCATCAGCCCGAACACCACGCCGCCGATGATGACATTGTGGAAGTGGGCGATCAGGAACAGCGAGTTATGGAGCTGGAAGTCCGCCGGCGGAACCGCCAGCATGACGCCGGTCATGCCGCCGATGGTGAAGGTGATCAGGAAGCCCACCGTCCAGTACATCGGGGTCTCGAACCGGATCCGGCCGCGATACATGGTGAACAGCCAGTTGAAGATCTTCGCCCCCGTCGGCACGGCGATGATCATCGTCGAAATGCCGAAGAAGGTGTTGACATTCGCGCCGGAGCCCATGGTGAAGAAGTGGTGCAGCCAGACGACGAAGGACAGCACCAGAATGCAGGCCGTGGCATAGACCATGGAGCGATAGCCGAACAGCGGCTTGCCGGAGAAGGTCGCGACCACTTCGGAGAAGATGCCGAAACAGGGCAGGATCAGGATATAGACTTCCGGGTGACCCCAGATCCAGATCAGGTTCACATACATCATGGGGTTGCCGCCCATGTCGTTGGTGAAGAAGTGCATGCCGAGATAGCGGTCAAGCGCCAGCATGGCAAGGGTCGCCGTCAGCACCGGGAAGGCGGCGACGATCAGCACGTTCGCGGCAAGCGTGGTCCAGGCGAACACCGGCATGCGCATCATGGTCATGCCCGGCGCGCGCATCTTCAGGATGGTCGCGACCATGTTGACGCCAGACAGCGTCGTTCCTATCCCCGCGATCTGTAGCGACCATATGTAATAGTCGACCCCCACATCGGGCGAGTATGCGATCCCCGAAAGCGGCGGCATGGCGAGCCAGCCGGTGCGGCCGAGCAGGCCGATGAACAGCGAAACGTTGAGCAGGATCGCGCCCGAAACCGTCATCCAGAACGAGAAGTTGTTCAGCCACGGAAAGGCCACGTCGCGCGCGCCGATCTGCAGCGGCATCGCGATGTTCATCACGCCGACCAGGAAGGCCATGGCGAAGAAGAAGATCATGACCGTGCCGTGGGCGGTGAAGATCTGGTCGAAATGGTGCGGCGGCAGATAGCCCTGGGCGCCGCCAGCGGCGATCGCCTGCTGGGTGCGCATCATGAAGGCATCGGTAAAGCCGCGGAACAGCATCACCAGCGCCAGCACGATATACATCACGCCGATCTTCTTGTGGTCGACCGAGGTGAACCACTCGCTCCAGAGATAGCCCCATTTGCGATGGTAGGTGATCAGGCCGAACACGGTCAGAAAGGCAATCACCACGGCGGCGAAGGTCACATCCAGGATCAGGACATTATAGGGAATGTCGGCCCAGGTGAGCTTGCCGAAAATGAAGTTCCAGAAATCAGATCTCATTACTGCCTCACGGATTCGGATGCGTTCGGCGCGCTGTCGCCGCCGGCCATGTTTGTGACGGTCTGGTCGGGATTCTTGACGTTGACCGGACCATGGGTCGGCTCGTCCGGATTGGCGTGGAGCGTCTCCTCGAATGCATGCTGATCGAAGCCCTCGCCGGGCGGGAACTCGTCATAGACATAGGAATCCTTGGTTTCGATCCCCTTCTTGCCGCCGCCGCCCATCATGTCCTGCATCATCATGTCGCCGATGCAGACCTTGCCCGGCTCGACGCACAGGCCGACGATCTTGTCGAACAGATTGTCGGCGACGCCGTTATAATAGGACACGCTGTCGGCAACAGTCGGTTTCGCCAGCGTCTGGTAGGCGTCGATCGTAAGCTCGGAACCGGAGGTCTTGACCGTGCTCAGCCAGTTGTTGAACTCGTCCTCGGACACGGCGAAGGTCTCGAAATCCATATGGGCATAGCCGGGACCGGAATAATTGGCCGAGCGGCCGTAATATTTGCCGGCGTCATCGGCCACCAGATGAAGCTTGGTCTCCATGCCGGCCATGGTGTAGATCATGCCGGCGAGCGCGGGGACCGAAAACGTGTTCATCACCGATGACGAGGTCAGCCGCAGGTTCACCGCCCTGTCAGTCGGCAGCACGAGCTGGTTGACGACGGCGATGTTTTCTTCCGGATAGATGAACAGCCACTTCCAGTCGAGCGAGACCGCTTCGATCTCCAGCGGCTCGCCGGCGATATGATCGAGCGGCTTGTAGGGGTCGAGACGGTGGGTGTAGACCCACGTCAGCGCTCCGAGCGCGATGATGATCATCACCGGAACGCCCCAGATAAAGCCTTCGAACAGGCTGGAATGCTCGAATTCGGGATCGTAATCATCCGTGGCCTTGCGCGAATCGCGATAGCGCCACGGAATGTAGACCGCCATGATCAGCACCGGAACGATGATGACCATCATCAGCACGGTGGAGGCGATCAGCAGGTCGCGCTCCTCGTTGGCGACCCAGCCTGCGGGGTCGAGAAGGATCAACTGACAGCCCGAAAGAGCGAGCACAAGCGGCAGCAGCAATGCCGGTTTTATTAGCTTGGAAAGGTTCACAATCGTTTCATTCTCTGCCAAACGCCCGGTTTCGCGGAAAAACGCGGGCCTTGTTGTCGATGACTTGCCTGCAGCCTTCCGGCCCCTGGTCCCCGCGACACCGGTGCGGCACAGACATTCCCGTTGAAACCGCCCGTCCTTTCGGACCGGGCGCACATGCGGCAGCTACTAACCCAATTCCGTCTAAAATAAACCGCTTTCGTGCTGTGGCATTTTGGCACAAGGGCGCCGACCCGTCACCTGTAACCCCGATTTTTTCGCCCGCATGACGAGAAAAACGCCACGTTGCGGGCCGCCGCCATGTTCGCGCGGCAGATTGTCACGCCGGGCATGATCCGTCCAACGCAAAATTTCACGCCAACCGAAGCACCGCTCCAATGCCCCTCGTCGGGGAACCGGGGGCGCCCTCCGCCCGTTGATTCCGCCGAGACCACTTTTCGCAGTTGCGGTACCGGAAGCTTTCATGCGACAATACGACACATGTGACAAATTGTGCATGACCGTTTCGAGGAGGAAACGACTATGACCGGCCTATTTTTCTTTCCCTATGTGACCAGCGCCGTGGGCGTTCTGCTCGGCGTCTACTGGACCAACGAAGCGCGCGAATATAACCGCCTCGATTATATCCTGCGCGCCTGCTTCATCTTCATCATCAATATCGTGATCTCGTTCCTGCTGGAATTCGCCTTCCCGATGGAAACCGTGACCAGTTCGGGCATCGCGCTGTCGACCGCCTATTTCCTCGGTCTTTCGATCTACGCCGTGGTTCCGGGCCTTGCCTTCGGCCGCTTCACCGCGTTCCGCGCCCGCAATATGGGCCTCGACAAATCCGCGGCCTACTGGTCCGCGATCCCGTTCGTGTTCATCTATTTCATGCTGATCGCCCACAAGAGCGAGCACAAAAAACCGACCGCCACCCACGCCTGATTGGCAACGGGACGGAAGAGGAAATTGAAAAGCCCCGGTGCTGTGCCGGGGCTTTTTGTTTGTGCTGAATCCGTGTCGCGTCTGGCGTCACCCTCGGGCTGAAGGCATTCCGGTCCGCTGTTTACCCTCATCCGGCCTTCGGCCACCTTCTCCCCAGGGGGAGAAGGGGAATACGGCGCGATACTGCGTTGCCGCTTGCTCAGAAAACGCTGCAGGGCTCCCCCTCTCCCCACAGGGGAGAGGGTGGCGCGAATGCGCCGGGTGAGGGCGCGGCCTCACCGCCATTAAAAGCGCCCGCTACTTCGCCGCCTCAAGCAGCGCCGCAACCAACCCCTTGGTCGAGGAATCATGCCCCTCGGCGCTTTCCTTGCCGGAGACGATGGGCAGCAGGCCGGTGGCGAGTTCCTTGCCGAGTTCGACGCCCCACTGGTCGAAGGAGTTGATCCCGAACAGGACGCCCTCCACGAACACGCGGTGCTCGTAAAGCGCGATCAGGCGGCCGAGCGCATAGGGCGTCAGCAGATCATAGACAAAGGTGATCGACGGCCGGTTGCCGGAAAACACCCGGTGCGGCGCGATCTTCTCGGCCTTTCCGGCATCCATCCCCTTGTCGAGAAGCTGGGCCTTCGCCTCCTCCAGCGAGCGACCCTTCATCAGCGCTTCCGACTGGGCCAGGCAATTGGCCATCAGCAATTGGTGCTGGTGCCTCAGATCGCTCTCGAAACCATTGGCGGCGATCATGAATTCGATCGGGATGATGTTGGTGCCCTGGTGCAGGAGCTGGAAGAAGGCGTGCTGGCCATTGGTGCCGGGCTCGCCCCAGACGATCGGCCCGGTCGGCGTCGTCACATGTTCGGAGCCGATCGTCACCGACTTGCCGTTGCTTTCCATGTCGAGCTGCTGGAGATAGGCGGCAAAGCGCGACATCCGCTGGTCGTAGGGGATCACTGCACGCGACGGGTAATCGAGGATCACCCGCTGGTAGAAGCCGACGAGACCGAGCAGGAAGGGCAGGTTTTCCCTGACCGGGGCCTCGCGGAAATGATTGTCGATCGCATGCGCGCCATCGAGGAATCTTCCAAAATTCTTCTCGCCGATCGCGATCATCAGCGGCAGGCCGATCGCCGACCAGATCGAATAGCGCCCGCCGACCCAGTCCCAGAAGCCGAAGACGCGCGACTGGTCGATGCCGAAATCGGCGACCTTGTCGAGCGCCGTCGAGACGGCGCAGAAATGATGCGCGACCGCTTCCTCGCCAAGGGCCGAGGCGATGAACTTGCGTGCCGTCCGGGCATTGGTCATGGTCTCGATCGTGGTGAAGGTCTTGGAGGCGACGATGATCAGCGTCGTCGCCGGATCGAGCCCCTTCAGCGTATCGGCAATATGGGCGCCGTCGACATTGGAGACGTAATGCAGCCTCGGCCCGTCATGGAAGGGGCCTAGCGCCAGCGTGGTCATGGCCGGGCCGAGATCGGAGCCGCCAATGCCGATATTGACGACATCGGTGAACGGCTTGCCGGTAGCGCCGCGAATGGCGGCGGTGCGGATGCCCTCGGCGAAATCGCCCATGGCCGCCAGCACCTCGTTGACATCCGGCATCACATCCGCGCCATCGACCATAACCGGCGTGTTGGCGCGGTTCCTGAGCGCCGTGTGCAGCACAGCGCGATCCTCGGTGATGTTGATCTTCTCGCCGGCAAACATCGCCGCGCGCTTTTCCGCAACGCCCGCCTCATCGGCAAGCTTCACCAACAGATCGAGGATTTCGTCGTTGATCGCGGTCTTGGAGAAATCCATCAGCAGGTCTTCGAAGGAGACGCTGAATTTCGAAAACCGCTCCGGATCGGCGGCAAAGGCCGCGCGCAGATCGGTGGCGTTATCGCGCTCGGCCGTTTCCCTGAGCTTGGCGATGAGGGTGTTCATATCAGACTGCTCCCTGACTATGGGGGTGGGGCGATAGGTCTTACTTAGCGAT
>MDSV01005323.1_pt1 | contig 19592 bp, 21 predicted proteins | sample 810851 | NCBI WGS metagenome assembly MDSV01 (sample SAMN05326640, study PRJNA326480) | marine metagenome | isolation source: seawater | place: Atlantic Ocean: North East | collected 2012 | reverse complement strand
TATTCCTGCATACAATGAGGAACTAAGGATAGAAAGAACTATATCTAAGTTAGTTAGATATTTCTCAAAATGTTCTTATAATTGGGAGATTATTGTAGTAGATGATGGATCGATTGATTCTACTTGTAAAATAGTTTCAAATTTAATTAAAAATAATTTTAGAATTAAATTGCTACAATTGGATCATCGAGGAAAAGGTTCAGCCGTAAGAAAAGGTATGTATGAATCTAGAGGTGAGTGGAAATTTTTATGCGATGCTGATTTATCAATGGATATAGATAATTTTTCTAGATTTTTATCAGATGATTTCACACCCACACATGATATTTGTATAGCATCAAGAGAAGTTGATGGATCTAAAAGATTTAACGAGCCATTCATTAGACATATAAAAGGAAGACTCTTTAATTACGCAGTAAAAATTTTTACACTTAGAGGTATACAGGATACTCAATGTGGATTTAAGTTATTCTCTAAAAAGTCATCTAATATTTTATTTTCTAACCAGTCATTTAATGGCTGGGCTTTTGATGTTGAGATTTTAGTAATTGCTAGGCAATCAGGGTTTACTATTGGAGAAATACCAATTAATTGGTATTATAAAGAAGGTTCAAAAATGACTTTAATTAAGGGCTTTCTAGCTGTAATTGATGTATTTAAAATAGGATTGAGTAGTTATTTAGGAAAGTATCGAAACTTAGGGGTGAAAAAAAATGATTAACTCTCAGGATTTTATAGAAACAATCATAGTTATTCCTACATATAATGAGGCAGATAACTTGCCCAAGATAGTTAAAGAAATATCAAGTTTAGGTATTAATAATATCGGATTTATAATTATCGATGACGCCTCTCCTGATGGTACAGGAAAAATTGCAGATAAAATATCTGATGAATTTCCAGGTTTTTTTAAAGTTATTCATAGAGAAGAAAAAATGGGATTAGGTACGGCCTATGTTGAAGGTTTTAAGTATGCTATTGAAAGTAGGGCTAGAAAAATCATCCAAATGGATGCAGATTTTTCTCATCCTCCAAAAGAGCTAATAAAAATTAATGATTTGCTAGATAGTTCGGATATTGTTGTTGGATCTAGGTATATAGACAATGGAAGTGTAGATCCAAATTGGAGTTTATTAAGAAAATCTATAAGCTCCTTTGGTAATTTTGGCATAAGGCTATTAATGGGATTGGAAGTTCGAGATGTCACATCAGGATTTAAGGGCTACAACAGCTATATCTTTGATAAAGTTATCTTATCTAAATTAAAATTAAAAGGTTTTGGTTTCCAATCCGAAGTAGCTTATAGGTGCCAAAAAAAACAATTTAAAATAATAGAGCATCCTTATATATTCATTGATAGAAAATCAGGTAAGTCAAAAATGTCATTTAGCATAATAATAGAAGCTTTGTATAAGCTATTTATGATTAGAATTAGCAGCTAATTCATTCTCTAAATCAACAAAAAAAGATTTAGCTTTAGAGTTTATAAAATAATCTGAAATTGTTGTTAATTTAGTTTTTTCAATATTTACCTCAATGATTTTTGCACCTTGAGATTTAGCAATCCAGAATAACCCACTCGCAGGTCTTACAGTAGCAGAAGTACCCACAGCGATTATTAGGTCAGATTTATCTATCTCTTGTCTAGAATTTTTCATTATATCTTTTGGAATTGGTTCTCCAAATAATACTGTATCAAACTTAACAGTACCACCACAAATTTCACATGGCTCAGGTGCGTAAACAGGCAAATATTCTCCTAAATCAATTCTTTTGTTACAACTAAGACACCTTAATCTTTTTCTATTCCCGTGAATTTCTATAACTTTTTTTGAGCCAGCAATTAGGTCTAGCCCATCAATATTTTGCGTAATTATACTTTTTATATATTTATTTTTTTCTAGCCTACAAAGGCTATAATGACCAAGATGAGGCTTTGCGTTTTTTAAGGATTCTCTAAGTTCCATAATATGTTTATCTATTGTTAAATTTCTTCTATTATCCCACCATTTTGTTGGGTTTTTTTTAAAATCTGAAAAAGAATCCAATTTTGGTTGACCGTATTTAGTCCATATTCCTGAAGTTCCTCTAAACGGAGGTATCCCACTTTCTACTGACATACCTGCTCCAGTCATAACTACAGGGTAATTTGATTCAGATAATAATGTTGCAATTTGATTAATTTTTTTTTTCAAAATGTCTTTTTCTTTACTTTGCCAGAGTTAATATTATAAATATTAGATTCCTGTTTTATATTATTTGGAAGCAATTCGGACTCTGTAACAGTTAATATTACTTGTTGATAATTTTTAAATATTTCCAGTATTGAATTACGGCGGTTTGGATCTAGCTCCGAGAGTATATCATCTAAGATAATAATCGGAACTCTTCCAGTTGTATTTTCTACAAAAATTGCTTCAGATAATTTAAGTGCAAATGCTATAGTTCTAGCTTGTCCTCGTGATGCATATTTCCCCGCTAACCTGTTATTAAATAGAATCTCTATATCATCTCTGTGTGGGCCATATACTGAAATTCCTTGTCTTACCTCATTATCACTATTCTGAATCAGAGTTTCCAAAAATTTTGACTCAATCTCTTCATTAGATAATGAGTCAATTTCTATCTTTTGAGTTTCTTTTGAAGATGTAATTTTTGTTTTGTATTTTAACTCAATTTCTTCTCCTCCACTTAATTCTATGTGATGATTTATTGAGTTTGAGCTAAGGAAAGATATTGATTTTCTTCTTAAGTCAATTATTTTTGATCCTTCATATGCCAAGCGTTCATTCCAAAAGGTAAGTTCTTTTTTATCTGATTTTTTTTCTCTTATACTTCTGAGTAACTTGTTTTTTTGAGCTATTACTCTTTTGTATCTTTGAATATCTTTTAAGTATGAGGGAACAGACTGCCCAATTAGAATATCAAGGTATCTTCTTCTTTTGCTTGGTCCTCCATATATTATTTCGATATCTTCCGCTTCAAAAAAAATACTATTGATGTTTCCTACAAAATCAAATGAATTACATTTAATGCCATTAATTCTTAGTCCTTTTCTAAATGATAAATCTTTATTTGAGGCATCTATATCTATTTGTGCCTGTGTTGTAATGTCTTCATTTCTAGAAATCCCTAGAATTTGCATGTGGCCGTTTTCCTCTAGCGTAAGCCAATTAATTAGCTCTTTATCACTAGATGATTTATGTGATTTTGCAATTGAAAGCATATAAATAGCCTCAAGCAAACTACTTTTTCCATGGCCATTGTTTCCATAAAATACGCTCAAGCCTTCAGATAGATTAAGTTCTGTGCTTAAATGGTTTCTAAATCCTAATATTTGTAATTTTGAGAGGTAAATTTTGATTTATCCTAATACTATTTACATATATATTTTAATAATATATTAACAAAATAATAAAGATTAAAATTACATTTGTAATTTAATTAGTTTGGAAATTTCATGAATATAAAATCATATATATCTGATATATTGGATTTCCCATCTCCTGGGATTGTTTTTAGGGATATTAGTCCATTGATCGGTAATTACGAAGCCTTGAACTATGTTTTAGACAGTTTTGAAAACCATGCATTAAGTCTCGACTTTGATTGTATTGCTGCAATTGATGCTAGAGGCTTTATTTTTGGCTCCCCATTAGCAAATAGATTAAAAGTTCCATTTATACCAATCAGGAAACCTAGAAAACTCCCTCCTCCAACAAAGAGTATCAATTATAAGCTTGAATATGGAGAATCAAGCTTAGAGTGTAAAGAAGATGCATTTAAGTCTTTAAAAAAAGTAATTATCATTGATGATTTATTGGCAACTGGTGGTACTTTAAATGCAGCTATTGAACTTATATCTAGTTCTAATACGACCGTAATTTCTGCAATGTTTGTGGTTGAATTATTATATTTAAATGGAAGGATTAATATACCAGAAAATATTGATTTAAATTGCCTGGTAACATATGAAAAATAAACGAACAAAAACGCTATCATTTGATCTTTGGTTAACTTTAATTTATGAGTCAGATTTATCTGCAAATTCTGAAATAAGAAGAGACATAAGAAGTAAAAAAATTCAGAAAAAATTATCAAAAAACAATATAGATGTATCAATAGAAAAAATATCATCTTGTTTTAACAAAATTTCAGACTCTATAACTGAGGGACATGAAAAGGGCTTTGATAGAAAGTTTATTCAATGGGTATCTAAAGGTGTAAATAATTTAGTTGTTGATACTGATAAAGTAACAGATAAATTAGTAAAAAATATAGCAGCAGTGATTGACGATGCTTTTTTAGAACATCCTCCACAGTTATTGGATGGTGTTTTGGATATGTTAAGTTTACTTAAAGAAAGATATAAGATAATTATGATCTCTAATACTGGACTTACCAGTCCAGAAGCTTATATAGAATGGTTTAAGAGGATTAATTTATATGATAAATTTGATGAATTTTTCTTTTCAAATGAATTATCTTTAGCAAAACCATCAGAAAAACTATTTAAAATGGCGTTTAATTCAATAAATTCATTACCAGAAGATGTTCTGCATATTGGAGATAACCCAAATACTGATATTTGTGGAGCGAAAAATGTAGGAGCGCATACAGTATTGATAAGTAATGGTATTACTTATCAATTTTCTTGCAAGCCTGATTTTTTTGTTGATTCAGTGATAGATGTAGAGCAAATAGTTAAAGAATGGGATATGTAGTTATATTTTCCTAAGAATAATTAGATAAATTGTGAATTCTATTACAGTAAAAATTCCTATAAATATTGTAGTTTCAAGGAAAAATCTTTGTGGAAACATGGCAATTAAATAATCAGTGTTTGGATTTAGTTGCCAAAGGTCATTACTAAAACTTATGAAATGAAATTGTCTAAATAGCCAAGTGAAATTTATAGAAGCTAATAATCCAAAAATAGTTAGGAGCGCTATAGTAGAATATGCAGAAATTTTGGAAATTTCAAGTAAATGTTTTGCACTTTTTTTTAATGATTTTATTGTAATTATAGTAAGTAAGAAATACAGAAATATGATTACAGCTGAGTAATAGCTTGAAAATTTAGTTAATTTGATTAAATGTTTTACATCTTTCATATGAAGTATTTCTTTTTGATTGTATAAAGAATACCTAATTTCATCTTCCACAATTATTAAGTCTAAATATTCCTCATTATTATTAAAATAAGATTTAATTTGTTTTGCTCCGCTATTTAATTGTTCAATATTTAGACCAGTTGATTTTTCTATCTGATTTCTATTCCAACCATAAGAATAAAGCCAATCAGAGTTTGTAATAAAAATTACATTAGTTGAGATAAAAAATATAGGTAATATAATAATATAAAATATAGAAAGAAGTACTTGGATATTTTTTGTTTGAGAATACATAAAGATTTAAAATATAACTTAAACTATTATAATTGAGAAAGATAATAAAATGCAGAAAGATACTCAAAATAAAGGTAATGGAATTGAATCATGTTTATCATTACTCAAATTAGTAGAATACTTAAGAAGCCCCTCTGGGTGTAAATGGGACATGGAGCAAACTCATCAATCGCTGAGAAAAAATTTATTAGAAGAAACATATGAACTTTTAGATGCTATAGAAGAGAATAGTTCTGAAAAGATAAAAGAAGAATTAGGAGACATATTCATGCAGGTTTTATATCATTCAGATATAGCCCGTAGTAATTCAAAGTTTGATTTTTTCGAATTATGTGATTACGTTAGATTAAAATTAATTAACAGGCACCCACATGTTTTTGAAGATAAAGATAACAACATGTCGTCTTCTGAAGTTGTAGATAATTGGGAGGATATAAAAAAAGAAGAAAAAATAAAAAAGAAGAAAAAATATTCTTTAGTTTCTGATATACCTGATAATCTCCCATCGCTTTCTTATGCCACATCTATAATAAAAAAGTCAAAAAAAGCTAAAATTCCTGTAAAATATCAAGAATTAGGTTTTAATATTGATGCAAAAAGTTTTGATTCTAAAGAAAAAGCTGGAAAAATTTTATTTTCATTAGTAAATATATTTGCTTCTAAAAATATTGATCCAGAATTAGCACTAAGAGATTATACAAAAAATATCAAAGGAAAAATATTAAAAATGGAAAAATTGTCTAAAGATAAACCGATATCTGAATTAAGTGAAGTTCAGAAAGAAAAAATTTGGAAAAAATCAGTTGTTAAGTGATTACTTTATAGTAGGAGGTAACTTTGAACTCTTTAAATGAATCTGAAATCTTACCATTTTCATCAGGTATAAGTCCCGATGGAGTGTTGGAAATTAATGGTCATGCCGTTGATGAATTAATTAAGAAATTTGGAAGCCCTCTTTATATCTATGATGAGGATACTATTAGAAAAATGTGTGCTGACTTTAGAGATAGCTTCCATAATTTTTATGAAAATTCTCACATTGAGTATTCTTGTAAAGCTTTTGCAAATCCTTTTGTCAACAAGATTATTGATGAAGAAGGTTTATTCATGGATGTTGTTACAGGTGGAGAATTAGCTATTGCTATATCTAGTAATTTTCCTCCAAATAAATTAAATTTTCATGGAAATAATAAAGGTAATGATGAGCTAACTCAAGCAATAAGATATGGCGTAGAATATATAACGATAGACTCTTTTGCTGAAATAAATCTACTTAACAATATTGCGGTTGATTTAGGAAAATTTCAAAAAGTTATGTTGCGACTATCACCAAGTATTGATCCTCATACTCATCTCTTAACATCAACTGGAATTTTAGATTCGAAATTTGGATTCTCAATTGAAACTGGAGATGCTGAATTAGCAATAAAGCAAACTTTAGATAAATCTAACCTAATTCTAGATGGAGTCCATTTTCATTTAGGCTCTCCAATATTTGAATTAGAACCATTTTCAGAAGCAATAGAATACGTTTTAAGTTTTTGTTCTGAAATGAGAGAAAATTACTCATTTAATCTAAAAAGATTTAGCCCAGGAGGAGGTTTTGCAATTGGATATCAAACGGAAAAAAAACCACCTGAAATATCTGAATATGCAAAAGTTATTTCTGAATCTATAAAAATATCATGTGATAAACATAATCTCCGTTATCCTGAATTAATTGTTGAACCTGGTAGATCTATAATTGGAAGGTCTGGGGTTGCAATATATACAGTGGGAGGTATAAAAAAAATTAAGGATGTTAGAACTTATGTAAGTGTTGATGGAGGTATGGGTGATAATATAAGACCAGCTTTATATCAATCAGAATACTCAGTTATTTCTGCAGGGAAAGTTACTGAAGAAAGAGATAGTTTGGTTACAATTGCCGGGAAATTTTGTGAGTCAGGAGACATTTTAGCTAAAGATGTTTATATACCTAGTCCAGAAGTAGGAGACCTAATTGCATTGCCCGCATCTGGTGCTTACAACTTGATGATGGCAAGCAATTATAATATGCAGACGAAACCTGCTGTAATTCTAATCAAGTCTGCATCCCAAGCTCCACATCTAATTAGTAGAAGAGAAACATACGATGACTTATTAAGGCTTAGTATTTTTGAGTAAAGAATTAAAAATTTTAGGTTGCAAGACATTTGGTCATAATCCAGCTTTGGACTTTATAAATAAGTCTCTTGTAATGTCTAAAACATCACATGCATATTTAATTATTGGGCCTGAAAATATAGGAAAGAAAACTTTAGCGGTTGATTTAGCTTCAATGTTATACTCAAAGCCAAGTAAAGATATGTTTAATGAACAGCTTTTAATTGATATAAGCTCAGATGGGCAAAGATCTAGGATATTGAGAGGTAATCATAGTGACATAAAAATTATAGAAAGTGATTCTGGTGAAACAGAAAAATCAAGTTTAATAATTTCCATTGATCAAATTAGAGAAATAATCAGAGATATCCATTTAAAACCTTTTGAAGGTGAAAAAAAAATTTATATTATTAATCAAGCTCAAAATATGATGGAATCAGGCTATAATGCTATGTTGAAAATTTTAGAAGAGCCTCCTGCAGATGGTATCATTATACTTACTGCACCAAGTATAAAATCTTTACCAAAAACTATAGTATCTAGATGCCAAGTAATAAGTTTAAATTATGTACAAAAGCAAAATATACAAAACTTTATTTTAGAAAAATTTGATATTGATGAAAGTAAAGCAGAGTTTATTTCTAGGATATCTAAGGGCAAGATTGGATTTGCAATAAAAGCTTGTACTGATCAAACAATTATAGACGACTATTTTCAGACTATATTAAAATTTTCTGAAATTTTATCTGGCAACATTGATAAAAGATTTAATTATGCAAAAGAAATGTCTAGTATATTTAGGAAAAGTAAAAATCAGGTATATCAAGAATTATTTAGATGGTTAGATTTTTGGCGAGATGTACTCGTTTTAAAAAATGATTTAAGGGAACATATAGTTAACCAAGAGTGGTATGATTTATTACTAAGCGTTTCCAAAGATATTGAAGAAAGAAAAATTATCTACATCATAAAAAAGATCAAAAATTCCTCAGAATTCTTACAGCAAAATGGATCACCTCAGTTAATTTTTGAGGTTCTAATGATGGATTTACCTTTTATTAATAAAGATAAAATTTCTGATATTAAACCATCAATAATTTTTTGATTTTTTTACTTAATTCTGGAACTTAATATATCTAAGCCTAAACCGAACTCCTCAGGGGCAAATTCTATGACAAACTTACGTAAGGTAATTATATATGGAACAAATTTAGAATTGATAAGTTTTTGATCTATAAAATCTTTATGTCCCATCTCAAAAAATTCATTTGAAAGAGATTCTGTTATATCTTCAATATTTTTACCTAATGATTTTTCGGAAGAAATTTCCATACTTGATGGTATATATACGTATCGTGCAGAAATAGTAATTACAGCACCACATATCATTATTCCTGCAGCTATCCCTAATAATATTCCGCCAAATTTATCTAAAATTCTGATGGTAGAAAAAGTAAATGTTTTTTTTATTAGTGATATTGTAAGCTTACCTAATAACATTACTATTATAAAAATTATTATATAACCAATAATGGTTGAAAAGGATTTATTATTAATATCAGTATCAAGGCTGCTCCAAACTATATTTAATACTCTACCAGCAAATAATCCACTAAGAAAAATAGCTACATATATAGCCAAGGTGTAAAAAACAGCATTAATAATGCCTGTCTTATAACCCCAAATAATAAAAAATAATATTCCGGTAATTGTAATCCAATCGATAATATTCATCATATCCACATGTATACTTAGTTAAACAATTTATGATTAATCAAATAAATTTTAACACACAAATAATTACTATTGATGGTCCAGCGGCGTCTGGGAAATCTACAGTAGGTGAACTTTTATCGAAAAAAATAAATTTCAGATATTTAGATACTGGCTTAATGTATAGAGCAATAACTACTTATTTTATACAAAAAAAAATACTTCCTGAACAAATAGAAAAAATCTATAATCAACTTGAAAAAATAACTTTTACAATAAAATTTACTCAAGCTAGAACAGTTAATATTTTTGTGAATAATAAGAATGTTATGAGTGAATTATTTCTGCCAAATACAGATCTATTAGTGTCTAATTTTTCCTCGATTTCTTGTGTTAGGAAATTTTTAGTTGATAAGCAAAGATTAGTTGCAAAAAATGGAAATATAATTATGATTGGTAGAGATATAGGCACAGTTGTTATACCTGATGCAAAATTTAAGTTTTACTTGAATGCAACATCTTTAATAAGAGCAAAGAGAAGGTATAGTCAATCAAAAAATTCTAATAAATCTATTAAAGAAATTAAAAATTCAATCGATTTAAGAGATAAAATTGACAGTACAAGAAAAGACTCACCATTGAAGCCAGCAAAAGATGCACTTATCATTAATACTGGAAATCTCAGTTTAAATGAAGTAGTTGATAAAATGTATTCTGTATTTATAGGAGAAAATTTATGAAACAGTGGTTATTCAAACCATGTAATTTTGCTTTCAAAAAAACTCTTAATTGGTTTTCAAATTTAGAAATAAATGGTTTAGAAAATATGCCTAATGATGGTCCATATATTGTAACTCCTAATCATATTTCTAATCTTGATCCTCCATTAATTGCTTCTGTTATACCTAGTCCTCCAGTATTTCTTGCCAAAAAAGAGTTGTTCGCTTTTCCTTTACTTTCTTTTTTACTACGAAGTTATGGGGCTTTTCCTATTGATAGAACTGGTAGAGATGATAAAGCAATAAAATGGGTAACAAACAAATTAATTAATGAAAAAAAAATTGCCATCATGTTTCCTGAAGGAACTAGAAGTAAAAGTGGAGGTTTAATTAAAGGTCAGCCAGGTGTGGCAAAATTAGCAATTGATTATAATTTACCTATAGTACCAATTGCTTTATCTGGTACGGAGAATCTTCAAAATCCAGTAAAAGTACTTAAACCTACTGCAGAAATCAGATTAAATATTGGCAATCCATTCATTATTGATAGAGAAAAAATAAAAAATTTATCTTCTAGGTCTGCTATTTTTTCAGTAACTAAAGAAATTATGTTAAGAATTTCACGAATGTTACCTATAGAAAAACAAGGTTACTACAAAGAACTATCATTAGAAGAATTTAGTGTTACTAAACAAAATAATAGAGAAAAAATATGAATAAACTTAAAAAGTCATCATGGATGAAAAAAGATATATTTGATCAACCTAATTTAATTAATAGCTCTATAAAAAATAGGATTAACTTCTCTAACTTTAGTGTAAATTTCCCTGAAATAGAAAATTCGAATTTAGATATTTCATCAATTGATAGAATAATATTTACAGGTATGGGAAGTTCTTATAACGCAGCTTTGTATGGGGCTAATATTATGGAAAAAATATCAAAAATTCCATCTAAGGCTGAAAATTCATCAGAAATGTTTTACAGTGATTATTCTTATAGTAGCAAAACTTTATTAATTTCAATTACTCAATCTGGTGAATCATCAGACGTTATTCAAATGATGAAAGATGCAAAATCGAAAAGTATTTTTCAAATAGTAATATCTGAATCAAAGAATTCTCAAGCGAGTAAAATTTCTGATATTTTTTTACCTATTAATTCAGGTACTGAATATAGTATTGCAGCCACAAAAACCTTTAGTTTAAGTATTTTATTATTGATTGAATTATCAATATATTTTGGAGAAAAAAGATCTATTTCAATTTCTAGATATATAAATGATATTAAAAATTTATCTTCTTTATTACTTAATTATATAAAGGATGAAAAAAATATTAATAGTATAAATGATATTTCAAAATATATATCAAGCTATGGGAGTATTTTTTGTCTAGGTAGAGGTATATTATTTCCTATAGCCCTTGAAGGATCACTTAAAATAAAAGAAACAGCATATTTACATGCTGAAGGTTATAATCCTGAGGAACTTAGGCATGGAACATTTGCATTATTAGGTAAAACTATGCCAGTAATAATTTGTGCTACAGATAGTAAAAAAGATGAAAAAAACCTATCTATTGTTAGAGATATTTTATCGTGTGGGTCTCCGGTAATTGCTTTATTAGCTGAGGGAGAAAAATATATTTCCAAACTTACAGATAAAGTGATTTTCATACCTGAGTCATCGGAAATTTCTCTTCCATTTTTTCCTTTAGTTGTACTTCAGTTACTTGCATACAATATATCTAAAGCAGTTGGAAATAACCCAGATCAACCGAGAAATTTGTCAAAAATTGTTAGGTAATAAATAAATAGGTTTAGATTTTGAATTAATTTAGGAGAAAAGAGTATGCTAAAAAAATCAAATAATGCTTTTAGTTATAAATCTTTCAGAATATATTTTTTAGGTACATTTTTTGGACAAAATGCATACAGATTAGGTGTAGTAACACAAGGTATTTTATTGTGGAAATTGGTAGGAACAGAGTTAGCTTTGGGTATAGGAGCAGCTTCCTTAGCATTACCAATGATTATATTTAATCTATTTGGAGGAGTACTAGCTGATCGTTATGAATCTAGAGTTTTGCTGCTCATTGTATCTTCTTTAGGTATATTATCTTTTATAAGTGTTGCAATACTAGATTTTTTTGATTATATAGAGTTTTGGCATGTAATTATTTTTTCAATTTTTAGTGGTATTATTTCTGGCATAGATCAAGTTTCTCGCGTTGCTTATTTCCCTTCATTAATACCTAAAATATCTATGAAAAGTGCAGTGACAATTAACACAGCTAATTTTTCTATGTCTTCTGTTATAGCTCCAACCTTAGCAGGGATAGTGATATCAATATTTGATACGTATATAGGATTTTTAATAGCTGCAATCGGATGGGCAGTGATGGCTTTCTCAACATTTTTTCTTCCAAATAGAGGTGTAGATTTTTATCAAAGGAGTATTTTTTTTGAACTCACTACAGGATTTAGATATATATATTCTCAAAAAATAATATTAGTTTTAAGCATATTACTTTTTACTAACATGCTAATGAATTTTGGTTGGATAACTACCCTTCCTTCTTATGTACAAAGGTTTGATGGAGGAGCAAAAGAAGTTGGGTATTTATTTTCATCTTGCGGAGTAGGGGCAATTTCAGGTGTTCTATTAACATCTAGATTGTCTCCAGGCAAATATTATGGTTCCCTCATATTATTTTCTGCATCATTATTCTCGATTATGCTTTTTTTTGTTTCACTATCAGAAAACTTATACCTTTCTATGATTTTTGCTGCATTAGCTCATTTTGGAAATGGTAGCTTATTTAATACAACATCAGTTGCAGTTCAAATAAGGCTACCAGAGTTAATAAGGGGTAGAGTAATGGGGATATTTATTATTACTGGTAGTGTGGGGATTGCAGGAGGCTTATGGACAGGCTTTTGGGCGTCTTTAATAGGATTAAGATTTGGAATGATGATTGGACCTATAGTAATTATTATGTTGGTTATAATTATATTTACAACTCAAAAAAGAGTAAGAAATTTACATGAAAATCCGGAGTTTGATTAAATAAATGAAATATGAAAAATTATATATAGTTAGAAAAAATTTGGAAACAAAAGAAAAATTACTTTCTAAATATGCAACTTTATCTGTCAATTCTACGCGCGATATAAAAGAGTCATTATCACCTACTAGAACTGAATTTCAAAGAGATAGGGACAGAATTATCCACACAAATTCTTTCAGGAGATTAAAGCATAAAAGTCAAGTTTTTGTTGCTCCGATTGGTGATCATTTTACTACAAGGCTAACTCATGTAATTGAAGTCTCACAAATTGGAAGGTCTATAGCTAGAGCACTAAACTTAAATGAAGATTTAGTTGAAGCTACAGCTCTTGGACATGATTTAGGACACACTCCATTCGGACATATTGGAGAAAGCGTACTTAATAGATTGCTTCCACAAGGATTTCATCATAGTAAGCAATCAGTTAGGTTAGTAACTAATTTAGAAAAAAACGGCAAGGGATTAAATTTGACTAATCAAGTTATTGATGGGATAAAAAATCATTCAAAGCCCGAGGGAGAATTTTTAAATAAAAATATTGTGAAAAATTTATCCCTAGAGGCCCAGATAGTACGCATATCTGATGCAATAGCGTATTTAGCCCATGATATTTTAGATGCATTAAGGTCAGAATTTATAAAGATTGATCAATTCCCACCGAGGATAATAGAAAAATTGGGTATTAGACACTCTGAAAGAATAAATACGATAGTAAATGATGTAATAATTACTTCGTGGGATTGTTCTGGTAATTTAACTGAGGAAAGTAAACCATGGATAAGGATGTCTGAAAATTTAAGTGAAATAGTCACAGAATTAAGGAATTATATGTTTAATAATTTTTATCATATTATTAGTAATTCAGAAATTGGACAGACTGCATCAAAAATTGTAGAAGTTATTTTTATATATTTATTGAAAAATATAAAAATAATTCCCTCTTGGATAAGAGATATATCAGAGACAAATGAGAATGCTGTTTCAGACTATTTATGCGGTATGACTGATAATTTTGCTTTGTTATTTGCAGAAAACATTTATCCGGGAATAAGTAATGAAATTTTTAAGGGAAGAATTTAAGTATTTTATATATGTGATTTATCCGTTTTCGGATAGAGATTAAACATATATAATATTGTATTATTTTATATATGTTCTCAGTTGATGAAATAAAAAATAGTGCAGATATCATAGCAATCATATCTGAATATGTAGCCTTAAATATTTCTGGTAATAGGGCTAAGTCTGTTTGCCCTTTTCATACCGAAAAAACTCCATCATTTCATGTCAATTCCGAAAGAAAATCTTGGAAATGTTTTGGTTCTTGCAATGAAGGTGGAGACGTTATTTCTTTTGTTCAAAAAATAGAGAATGTAGACTTTTCAGAGGCTCTAAAAATTTTAGGAGATAAATTAGGTATACAAGAGACTAATTTATCTCATAAAATTACTAAAAAAGAAGATAATGATATTATAACTGAAATACATAAAATTAACAAAATAGCATCTGAATATTTTAGAAATAAATTACTATCTCAAGCTGGTGAAAAAGTAGTAAAGTATTTAAATACCAGGGGTTATGATAAAGATGATATACAAAAAAGAGGTTTTGGCCTATCTTTATCGGGTACAAATTCATTAGCAGGGTATTTAAAAATTAATAATGTAAACTCAAAAATTGCTAAGGACTCAGGATTGATTATTCAGAAAAATGATAGCTCATGGGGAGATATGTTTTATGATAGATTGATGATAAATATTTATGATTCAAATAATAATATTATTGGTTTTGGCGGAAGGGAAATCCTTGAAAATAATAATTCTCCAAAATATATTAATACTAATTCTACACCCGCTTTTGATAAATCTGCTAATTTATATGGTATAAACTGGGCTAAAGATAATATCAGGAAGAAAAATCAAGCTATTGTAGTTGAAGGATACATGGATGTAATAACAGCTCATAAGCATGGATATAATAATGTAGTTGCAGCTATGGGGGTAGCAATAACTGCAAAGCAAATAAGCTTACTCATGAGATATTTTAATAATAATGAACCAGGAAGAATAGTATTATGCTTAGATTCTGATAATGCTGGGATTCAAGCAACAAATAGAGCTCTTGAAGTGATTATAGATTCTATATCTATGAAAAAAATCAAACCAAATGTAAATATTGAAATAGCTCAAATTGATATAAAAGATCCATCATCAAAAAAAATAATAAAGGATCCAGATGATGCGATTAAGTTAGCTCCTATAGAGTGGGAAAATTCACTCAATAATACAAAAAATATAATAGATTATATTGTTGATGTTAAGTATTTACATTATAATCTAAAAGAATCTCCAGAAAATATAGAAAAATTTGTAATGGATATTTCTAAAGTAGTATCAATAATTGATAAAGATGAACTACCAAATTTCACGAAATTTCTATCAAAAAAACTGGATATAACTCATAGAGAACTTACTAGTTTATTGAATAAGAGTTTACAAAAGAATAGTAAAAATAATTACTATAATATAAAAAATCAAATAAGAAATATTGATGAGAGTTTAGATGCTTTGGATGAACACTTTTTATCCTTACTTATTCAGAACGATGATTTAAGAGAATATGGAATTGCAATTCCAGAAGTTTATATTAAGCAGAGTGACAATAGAGTGATTTTTAGTTTATGGAAAAAGAATTTTATTAAGGATAATATAGAAAAAAATGAAGAGTTATCAGAAAAAATTCAGTATTTAAAATTACGTGATATTCCTGAATCAAATCTTACAAAAAAAGTTGAAGATATAAATCAAATAATTTATAGATTAAAAGAAAGATATCTAAGAGAGCTAAAAATTCAGGAGATAGAAGATCTAAAAAGTAATCCAGAACTCAAGGATAAAATCGTAAAAAATTCATTGGATTCTAATGAAAATCTAAAAAAAATGTTTACCGGTAGAAAATAATGAAAATCAATAATTCTTCTTCAAATATTCATCACCCAAATTTAGGTAATAAAAATTATGATATAAGTAGTAAATCTACTATTTCAAATAATTTTACTAATAACAAAAATGAATCAAATGTAGAGATATTTGATGATCCTGTAAAATTATATCTAAGTGAAATTGGCACTATAAAATTACTGACTTCATTAGAAGAAAAACAAATAGCGAGATCTATTGAAGTTAATGCATATTTACAGCACCTTTATGAAGATTATTTTATTAAGTTTGGAAAACAACCATCACCCTCCTTTATAACAGAAATACTGGTAAATAGTCTAATTGATAGTAATGAATATATTTTTTCGATATGTAGTTATTTGGGGATTAATGTCCAATCTATAGGTGAATTAATTTCATCAGATTTACTAAGAGGATTATTAGATAATGATTATGATGAAATGCTTATTAATAATTTAATAGATACTCAATCTATTGAAAATGAATACGCCAGATATATTATAAAAAAAATCTCAAATGAACTATTTTTATTAGATACTCAAATGATTTATAAAAATATCAAAGATATAAATTTAAGGAACAAGAAATATAAAAATATATTTTATAATTTAGATGAGGTAAATCTGAGTTTTTATTTTAAGGATATTCATCATAAATCAGATCTTTCTGAGAGAAAACTTTCAGAATCCAATCTAAGGTTAGTAGTGTCTATTGCTAAAAAATATATAGCCCGTGGAATGCCTCTACTGGATCTTATTCAAGAAGGAAATTTAGGACTTATAAAAGCAGTAAATAAATTTGATTATAGAAGAGGTTATAAGTTTAGCACATACGCTACTTGGTGGATTCGCCAATCAATAACTCGTTCTATAGCTGATCAATCTAGAACTATAAGAATTCCAGTACATATGGTAGAAAATATTAATAAACTAAACCAAACAATTAGAACTCTGGTGCAGGAGAATGGGAGAGAGCCATCAAATTCTGAGATTGGATTTATTATGAACTTAACCGAAGAAAAAGTTGAAGAAATGATTAGAATATCTCAACAAACTATTTCGCTAGACACTCCTCTAAACGATGAGGAGGATTCATTTTTGTCGGATATCATTCCAGATGATAATATCCTTTCACCATTAGATTTTACCACCTATGAAATCTTAAAAAATCATATAGATCTTATACTAGATACCTTATCTTACAGAGAAAAAAAAGTTATGCAGCTGAGATTTGGTTTAGAAGACGGAAGAAGTAGGACTCTTGAAGAAGTTGGAGATAATTTTGGTGTTACTAGAGAAAGAATTAGACAAATTGAGGCTAAAGCCCTAAGAAAGTTACGACATCCAAGCAGATCAAGCAGCTTAAGAGACTTCTTAATCTAAAATTATAAAGCATTTACTTTATAATTTTACTAATTTTGTTATAATGGTTTTTAACAAAATTTTTATGATGGATTATATGGAACAAGATACTATAACACTTATTAGAGATTTATTAATAATATTTTTTATGATTTTTGCTTTACTGCTTTTGATAATTTCTACCTATTTATGGATAAAAATATATAAAAAAATAAATAAAATATTTACTCATGCCGATAATGCAAAGAATGGTTTTAATGATGTTGTTGAAAGTGTTAATAATGGGACAAATATAATAAAAAACTCTTCTTTTAAACCTGTTATGAATGCTGTAGGTTTTGGAGCTATTTTACTAGGTATTACTAAGATATTCAAGAAATAAAACTATAGGTGTAATAATGTCAAATAATAATAATAATAGTGGGGGATTTTTCTTTGGTTTGTTTATTGGAACTATTGGAGGTGCCATTGCAGGAGCTTTACTTTCTCCTAAGTCTGGAGAAGAATTGAGATCATTCTTTCAAGATCACAGTAAAGAATGGAAAGAAAAAATTAGTGAAATGTCAGGTAATGCAAAAGAAAAAGTTTCGAAGGTATCTGCAGCTAGAAAAAAAGCGACTAAAGAAATGCGAGATGATAGTTTTGCTGATCTAGATTTAGATGATATTGACTTGTAAGTAATTAAGAGTTCGAAAAATAATTCCCTAATACTTTGAATATTGAACAATTTTTGCTTATTTCATTAATACATTCTTGGACATTAGGTTGAAAAATATTACCATTAAAATCAATTAAAAAAATATACTTTCCAATTCCATCTCCAGTTGGTCTAGATTCTATTTTTGAAAGATTGATTTTTCTGTCTGCAAATGATTTAAATACACTAAATAAAAGTCCTGGGGCATCAGGCCGATCAAATGCAAAAGCTATTGATACTTTATCATGAGATTTCTTGTGACTTTCATGATTTGAAAGGGTTACAAATCTAGTAACATTATTTTTTCTATCTTGAATATTTTGTTCAATAATTTTAAGATTAAAAATTTCAGCTGCTCTTTTTGGTCCAACGGCAACGGAATTATTATCATTATTATTATGTATATCTTTTATAGCTTTTGCAGTACTAGTGGTAAATATTTGCTTTGTATTTGGCATATTTTTATGTATAAACTCCCTACATTGAGTTAATGCTTCTTCTTTAGATGTAATAATTTCTATTTGGTCATAATCAATACATTTTTTCCCTATTAAGCATAAATTTATTTGCATATATTGTTCATGAATTATATGAGCTTTTTTTGAGTTGATAAGATAATCAATAATTTCAATTACCGTACCATGTAATGAATTTTCAATTGGAACTACTATTTCATCAATAGAATGATTTTCTAAAGCTTCAGTTAGATGCAAGAGGGAGGAAAATTCTATTCTGTTTTCATTACTTGCATAATTGTATGCAGCTTCATCAGTGAATGTTCCTTTTGGACCTAGATAACCTATGTTTTTCATATTTACCTCAATTCAGTTAATAAATTCCATACTTCATTTATAGCATTTAAGTTTGTAATTAATATTATCTCATCACCTGAATTAATTGTTGTATTATCATTAATTACTTTATTTTTACCATCTATGTCTATTATCAATACAATACTACACCCGTATGGAAGTATAAGCTCCGTAATTAATTTGTCACTTACTACTCCCGAGCTTGGAATTTTAATAGAAATTAATTCCTGGCTATTAGGCAAAGGCATTAATCTTATTATTGGATGAGATGGTATGGCATTCGCAATATATGAAACTACAAGATCAACCTGATTAGCTATTATATCTACATCATTAATTTCGAATAATTCGTGATTTTTCGGTTCATTTACAATAGCTATACATTTAAAGTTGTCATTATCAACCATTATATTTTTTGCAATCTGACATACAGTTAAGTTAATGGAATCAGAACTAGAAACAGCAATTAATCTTTCCGCTCTTTGAATGCCAATTTCGATCAATGAATTTTTATTAGACACATCTATGTGTTCCCCAATTGATGAACCTTGTTTTTCTTGTAGCATTTTTATTTTTTCAAAGTTATTATCTATAACAAATACTTCATGACCTTGGCTATTAAGCGAATATGATAGTTCAGGTGTAATATTTTCAACACCAACTATTATTATGTACAAATTATTGCTCCTGAGAAATTGTCTTCATT
>MDSV01104716.1_pt1 | contig 19594 bp, 16 predicted proteins | sample 810851 | NCBI WGS metagenome assembly MDSV01 (sample SAMN05326640, study PRJNA326480) | marine metagenome | isolation source: seawater | place: Atlantic Ocean: North East | collected 2012 | reverse complement strand
GTGGTAATTCGGCTCTATAGTTAGCCTCTAAAAATAAAACTTTAGCCCTTACCCGAACATAAGGTCCATTAGCACCTCTAGCCCTTGCGAGAATCATATATTCTCCAAGTGTTAAACCATCTGCAGATGAACCAGTCTCAAAACTAGGATAATGAGATAAAACAAAATTATAATCTTTCTTATTTCTTCTATTACCTTGGGCAAATAGTTCTTTTGCTCTTATTGGTATACTTGATCCTATAAATCCCTGATTACGAGCTATTTCAGAATAATCAGTTATGGTAAGACCCTCAGCGGAATAGGATGCCGATAAAGTCGTGCAAATCATATAAAGGATTAAAAATTTTAAATAAGTCATAAAAGAATAAGACATGTTAATATAATATTTACAACTAAACTCATTTACTAATTTCTTTTTTGTATGCATTTATAAGGCCTTCTGCTGTATCAAAATATTCTAATTTACCATTTCTAAATAAGATCCCGCAGTCACAAAATTCTTTTACTATTTGCGGAGAGTGCGTCGCAACTATTAAAAATGATTGATTAAACTTAGCCTTAAAAGCTTTTTTACTTTTCATTTTAAATCTTGCATCCCCAACAGCGATAACCTCATCTACTAAGTAGCAATCAAAATCAATAGCTAAGCAAACCCCAAAAGCCAGGCGTGCTCTCATTCCTCTAGAATAAGTTTTTATGGGAAGATTAATCGAATTTCCTAATTCAGAAAATTCTTCTACATAACTTATTATTTTAATTGGATCATGCCCGTATATGCGTGCAACAAATTTAATATTTTCAATGCCGCTCATCGTACCATTAAAGCCTCCAGAAAACCCCATAGGCCAGGAAACTTTACCTTCTCTAAAAATACTTCCGCTATCGGGTAATTCTGCACCAGAAAGCAATCTGATCAAAGTAGACTTTCCTGTACCATTCATTCCCATAAATGCGTAATTCCTGCCGGGATTAAAAGAGAAATTAATATCTTTTAATACTTGCTTCCTAATGCCCTTAGAAAAGTAATGCTTATTAATGTCCTTTAAATCTATCAATTTTTACTCTTTCTTCTACCTAATCTTTCAAAAAATAGACCTATAAATATAAAAATTAATGAAAGAACGATTAAATATATCGGATTAAGAACACGACTATCATAATTAGGGTAATATGATGACCGAAAAGCCTCAACTAAATGTAATACAGGATTCCACTGCAAATAATTTAGGGCTTTTTCTGGTAAGAGACTTGGGATAAAAAATATACCAGAAATAAAGAAGAGTGGGCGATTTATAATTTTCCATACATGAATCCATGAATCCCAAAAATTAAATATTGCCAAATTTAAAATTCCTACAGCAAAACCAAGAAGGCATATATTTAAAAAGGCAAAAAATAATTTCACGGGGTTGGCAGGAAAATGAGCTAACCCAGATGAAATTAAAACCCCATAAAAAATACACATTATTATCAAATAAGTAATCATGACTAATAAAGATCTAGCCAATATTGCTGATGATTGATTTACAATGGGATAAACAAGGAGAGCTTTATTCGAATCTAATACTGTCGTTAATGAGTTACTAAGTTTACTATAAAACTCAAATGTCAGTAAGCCAGTGGCAAAAAATAAAGCTAAACTTTGTCCAAATGGTGGCTGCCTAGAGGCAAATGAAAATATAATTACCAAGAATGCAACTCCCAGAGCTGGAGTTATTATAGCCCATAAATAACCCAAAGAGGAATTTCCAAAAGTAGTTCTAGTCTCCCTCAAAAATAGTGCAACAACTACCCTTAATTGTATTTTTAAAGCTGATATAAATTGAAGGAATCCTCTGTTTATTAACATATTAATGGGGAATAATTAAATAAATCGATGATCAAATATCTAGTAGGAAAGAAAAATTATTCTTATTTTAATTTATTTCTAGGAAGACTAGAAATTCCTTCTATCCAGGCTGCAGAAATATGGTCTCTGATTGAAAGTAGTAGTAATATGCATATCCCCCAGACCAAAGTTAATCCCAAAAGAAGATAAGTGCTCCATAAAAGCTTTTGTGGGTAAATTGGATGCTCTGGGATAAATGGGTAAGAATATATTGCCAAATAGCGCTGATTCCTTGATGCTTCTATTCTAGCAGATTCTAATGAAGCCATTGCTGATGCATATGATGATTCAGCAAAAGTAATTTTTGTTTGTAAAACTTCTTGATTTTCTAATAAAACAGATAGATCCCTTGGGTAACCTGTAATATTCAAACCTCCGCTTTTCTCTGAAATTTGAGATATCAAAGCCTCCGCTTTCCTTTCCAATGATTTTATGGATGGTGCATTTAAGTCTAAAGATTTTTTCAGTACACTAATCCTAGCCTTTACGTCAATAAGCTGTTTTTCTAAATTAGTTAGTAGATTTACTTGAGAACTAGCTATGGCAGATAAATCAACAGATTTAGTTTCTTCCCTAAATAACCTTAAGGCCTCTCTAGATTCCATAAGATTCGTTTGAGCATGAACTAATTCATTTTTTGCATAATTCATTGTATCTTTTCGCGCTTGCTCAGATAATTTATTAATTAAATTTCTTACTTCCTGCAGTATTAGATTTGCGATCTCATGGGCGCTTTTGGGATCAAAAGCTTGAATTTCATACCTTATTATTCCTGAAGAAGGATCAAAATCAGAATCTATATAGCGCTTCCAATATTTAAGTTTTTCTTCCTTACTAAGCTCAGGATTTAGTGATGATAAAAAATCAATATCTGGATTACTATAAATACTTAAGAAATCAGATTTTTTATTAACCGAACTGAAAAGATCCATGCTTTCTAGAAATTTATTTACAATATACGAATCAGATGTTGAAGAACCCGAACTAGCTAATCCAGTTACTGAAGTTAATAAATCTCCCTTGCCTTGATTTGTCATACTCCTAACAGCAAATCCGGCACCAGAAACGTAGCGATCTGAAGCAATAAAGAATAGATAGCAACTGCCCAAGAAGAACGGAAAAATTACTAAAATTAAAAAGCTTTTTCTTAAAGATTTCATATCTAATTCAATATTTAAATTTATTAAGCGTTTGATCGAAACCTAGAATGAGTCCATAGTTTCATTAAGTCACGAATAAATTTCCTCCATAAACTTATGCGCTGTTTCCCCTTTTTATTTTCTGCAACTAATTCTTCAACTACCCTCTCTGGTGAGGTATACATATTTGATTCAAAGCTAAGATATGTTGGATAATTAATTAACGTCCCAGCGACTAATTCACTTAATTTAAGATGCCTATTTCTTCTTTTGCATATAATGAGGTCATTAGTTAGCCCCCATCCAGCATAAAATGGCATACCATAGGTAAAGACCTTCTTGCTTCTTAATAGAGCTTCAAATCCAACTAATGAAGTTATCGTATGAATAGAATCTACATGGTCAAATAGTGCGACGGGATCTCCTACCTCAATCTTGCAATCATAAAAATCTTTTTCTTTTTTTTCACTAGTGCCCTTTTTACGTATTCCAGCGACTACATCGGGATGGGGTTTATAGACAATATAAGCATCTGGGAATTCAGATTTTACTTTTTTCAAAAGATCCAGATTTGATTTGATTTCGTCTGAGCCAAAAGTTATCGAAGCATCTCCTTCTACTTGACCTATAACTAGAGCAACTTTTTTACATCTACTTTCAATTTTGAATTTCCTATGTTCCAAGTTATATTTTGTTATATTATTGTTTACAATTAATTTAATAAGCCTTTTTGAACGCTCTAATTCTATAGTATTAAATTCATAATTACTTAAAATATTTTCTAATTCCGATGGAGACCATCTGTCATAATATATACCTTTACTATCAAAAACCCAGGAATGTGGTCTTATTAAATCTCCCCCGAGTCCGACGGATCTTAAAAATCCATCTTCGACACGAATAATTCTTATTGTTTCGCTTATACCTTTAATTTCTTTTGAACCCCATACTAATAAATCAGACTTTAGAGGAACTTTAGATAATTGATTTATAAAAATTACTTCAGATCCTTGTAAAAATTCTCTAAGTATACTTTTTTTCCAAAGGGAAAAACCATAAGCATAAATAGTCTTACTAAACCTACATGCTATCTTTTTTTGAAATCCGATGTACTCAATTATCTTATATACTGAGGTCTGCTGTTTTGTTTCAGGATCCATATATATTGGATATTTTATTAAAGTAACATATATTAATTCTTTTAAATCCAACTTTCTCCTAAAAATAGGTGGTTCTATTGCATCAATTGTTAATCCTCTACCTGCATAAAAAGGCATCCCAAAACATTTTACTTTTTTACCCCAAATTAAAGCCTCAAATCCTACTTGTGAAGTCACAGTATAAATGGCTTCAGCACTTCTAATCAGATTTACTGGATTTGAGCTATCATTAATAATTATTATTCGAGAATTTCTGGAAATTTCTTTTATGTTAAAATGGCCTTTTTTTCTACCAAACTGAACTTTTGGGTGAATTTTTAGAACTATCTTATGATTTGGATAATCTAACAAGGCAGATTCGAGCATTAAATTAAAAGAATCTGAATTAGCTAATCCATACCTAACCGATAAATCATTTAAAACTTGGTCTATAACTAAAATATATTCTGAATCAAAAGTTTGGGAGATATCTCTTGAAAAATTATATTTAGAGATAGAAAACTTCTTATACATGCTAATTAAGTTTACTATTTCAGTAAGCCCATTTTCGGAAATTTCATCTAAAGTCTCTTCGAAGTCTGAATTACTACCAGCGTCATAGTAAATACTATTTCCATCCTTTAATATAGAGAGTGTAGAATATCTGTTGATGCTTTCTATGAACCCATTTTCAATTGTTATACAATTATCGGGAAATATTCTTTTTAATAATATTGATTTCAAACCCCAAGATATAAGTTTTTCAGAACAAGAAAAATTAGAAGCTACTTTATAACGCTTAGGGTAAAATAGCTTATGGAAAAATCTTACTAATTGTATTAAGATTTTATTTTTGGGAAAAGGCATAAGATAATTGTATTTATTATCTAAAACGTAATATTACTGCTAAAACTTTTAGGAATTTATTCTTACTATCTAATATAAATGCTCGAGGGTTATTAATGAGTTTTCGATATTTATTTTCATTATTTAGAAAAAGCATTAATATTTTAAAAAAGATTGTTTCAGTGCTCTTTGATGTAATGAATTTTTTATTTATCTTCCATAGACCCTGCTGTTTGTTTATTTGGTTTAATGGAGGTACAATGTGACAAATATCTCTTCCCGAATATGCGTTTTCAAAAGTTATTCCGGAAAATAATTTGTAATCATCTAAAGAAGGATTCCTCAAAAAGTCATTATAGGCAATTACCGAATCATTAGCTGACAAATCTAATTTGATATTAAAGAAATCAGCATGACTGTTTATATCAGTAATAAATTCTGTTATACCTAAATGTATTAATTTAGCAAAATTAATACTTTTTGCATTCCTAAGATCCTCAAGAAATATAGCTTCTAACGAATTTATTGTTTTTTTCATCTTTATAAAAGAAGGTTTATCATTTATAAAAATAAGCTCATACATTATGATGAATTCTTTATAGAAATGCCTAGAGTTAGCCTTGAGATTATTCGTAAGAAACCCTAAGCTTGTATGAGAGTTCTGATCCAATACTGACCTTATTCTTTCAAAGGTAGCGAAATAATACCCTTTAGAATTACTGATATGCATTAATTTGGTAATCTCATTCTGCAAAGTTCCTCCATGACCAATATCAACAAAAGCAATGTTTTTTTTATCAGTATTACCTAATCCATTTGATATATAATATGAAGATAAAGATTCACGCTCATTTTTTGCATTTTCTAAAATTTTATTTGATATAAAACTATCACTAAAGAATGCCTTTATATTTTTGCTATTTAAATTCCAATCTGCAATGCATGTACCTTTTTTGAATTTATATTTCAAAAAAACCTCACTAGGAACATCTTCAAGACTTACTCCAAATCGATTATTAGATAATTTGCCTAGAGATGTAGGTGTAAAATTAAGCTCTAGAGAATTTTGTATACAACTATCAGAAATTAGATTTGCTACTTGGGTAGACCTCCTTGAGGCCAAAATGTAATGGGTCTTAAAACTAATATCTTTATTAGCTGTTATAATTTCAACGCACTTTTTTGCAATATCTCCGTCTCTTGCTAAAAAATATAAGTCTGTAATACCATCCTCTAAAGCCTGTCTAACTATCCAATGTGCAAAGGAAAGAAAAATAGGACCTAAATGAGTATAAGCAAAAATATTTATATCACAAAATGATTTATTTCTATAATTCCCTATATTCTTTGAAGTACACTTAATTGAGCAAAGACCTTTAATAATAGATCTTGTTGCCAGATCACCTATACTATCAAAATGATTAAGGAGATTGCTATATAGACCAACTAACTCATCTTTCTTAGGGATCCTTATATTACTAATACCCTTCTTGGCCGCCATTTTACAATCAGAAATATCATCATCACCAATGTGTAAAATATTTGATGGATTTGTATTTTCTTTAATTAAAACTCTCTCAAATAAATTAGAAGTTCTTTTAAGAAAACCCTCTTCGGAAGATAAATAGATATTATTGAAACCATTTAAATTATTTTTATCTAAAAGTCTCATTATAAATTTCCTATCAAAAAATGTATCCGAAATAATTATAATTCTTTTGTTTTTTAAAAGGGCATATTTATATAATTCTTTACCAACATACCTTGTCTTTAAAATAAATAATTCTGAAGCTAGTTCATACTCCATTATAGATAAAAGGTGTTTTTTATCCAAAAGATATTTCTCAGCAATGGCCCGATATCTTAAATCTAAATCAATCTCTTCTGATTTAATAGATACCCAATTTCTAGCTTTCAATCTAGCTTCTTTAAAATTTAATTTGGAAGGGTCACAATATTTCAAAGAATAAGGAAGCATCAGATCGAATAAATCATTAGGTGCATCTATTGTTCTTTCTAATAAAGTGTCGAAAAGATCGAATGAAATAACATCATGAGCATCTATTTCTTTAAACACATTTTTCAATGACCTATTTGATAAAGCAAATTGATTCGGAGATATAAATGAATTTTGAAGCTTTGCCCTAGATAAAGTAGTTATTATCTCAGTTTTTTTTTTGGATTTCTTAGGTTTTCAAGCTTGTCTATATCATAGTAAGACCAATAAAAGCCCAGCATATCTCTAATTTTATCCTTTGATGAAATAAAACCGGAAGTGTTAAAATCTTTTATATCTAGAATATGAGAAAACAAATCAGCCCAAAATTCGGGAGTTAGAAACGATTGGTATATTGAAGCTGAGGAGTTATTTTTTTCTAATTCCCCAAATCTAACTAATTCTTTGTGTAGGATGTCGACATCTTTACCGAAATATCTAGCTTCAACGGCAGCTGAAGAAGAAATACTAAATACATGCCTAAGTCGAATAGATGAAAAAAGCCTATATGGAGCTTCATCAATAACTTTAACATTCTTAAAGCTACTTATATAATCAATTATTTCAGCATCTTCTGTCTTAATATAAGGATGCCTAGAATAGTAAACTGTGCTATAAGTATTGGTTTTTTCCTTAAATTCCTTCTTAAAATCCAATAAACTTAACATTTTCCCAGAATCGGAAACAGACTTGTCATTCATCATTTGACCAATGAATAATGCTGAATTAACAGTAAGTTCAGGAACTACCCTTCTCCAGCCCTTGTAAGACTGGATTTTTAATCTATCAGCAGTGTAATAGAAAGCTTCATCATCTAAATGAAACTTAAATAATTTTTCTCTTAGAATTAAATCATTTGAATTAAATGCAAACAATATGTCATCATAAAAACGTATTGGATGCAGCCAAATATCAATATACTTAAGCCCTATTCTATCAAAGATATTTCTAGTCTGTTCAGAAAGCTCATAACCTATTATAATGGAATTATCCTTAAAAAATGACTTAAGATAATTAAGTGAACTCTCCGTAATGTCTTTTTCGGAAAAATAGAACTGCATATCGTCTACATTAAGAGAAATATTACTTAATTTAAAAAATTCTTTTCTCATAAATTGATTAACATTTACGAGAGATGAACCAAATGATTCACATACTATTCCGGAACATACTTTAATTGGCCTAGTAAGAATATCTTTCAACCACCTCCTATTATTAAATTGCTCTTTTTCCTTTGTCATCAAAGGATCGCTTGATATATATATATTCTTAATTTTCATCCTTAATTGTTATTTTCATTGGAGATAACAATACCTGTTCTACCTAAGTCTAATAGTGGTTTAACAAAGGTATCCAAGAATTTATTATATTCTCTAGAAGGTGCAGTTGAAACATAAATCAAATCATCGTCTTGCATCATAAACTGAGAAGCTAAGAAGAAAGACTCTGCCTTACTAAGATCTAACTGATAAATAACGGGAACTTTAGCATAAGTAGAAATTCTATCTAAATCAGATAAACCATTCATTTTTAGAAATCCCGCCTTCTCGAAACGAAAAAGGAAAACTCCAGAAGAATCTGAAACTGTTTCGATTAATCCTCCTGCTTGTGCGATTGCTTCTGATAAGCTTAACTCTCGATTCTCAAATTGATATTTTTTTTGTGCTTTTACTGCCCCTAATGCAGTAAAAACCTTTGGGCTTTTAATAACCTGTAATGTATCGCCCGCTTGCAGCCAAACATTATTACTTGAATTATCAAGTATTGCATCCAGTTGAATGTCTCCTTTTAAATCTCCCCTTAGCAACGATATGCGAGTCTCAAAAGCTTGTAATTGACTTCCTCCTGCCCTTGAAAGAAGTTCCAGAATTTTAATACCCCCAACAGGTATGGGATATACATCGGGCTGATTTATTGCCCCAATAACGACTACATTGTTGCTAATATTATTATTCAATTTTACCTGAACTTGTGGCTCTATAGCAATACCTGATAAGCCTTTAGATATTTCTTTCCGAACAGCTTCTATGGGTTTCCCCTCAACTTTCAAATTGCCAACATAAGGTATAAAAATGAAACCTTTTTCATCTATAACAACATCAATATCTGTTTGTTTTTTTTCAGTAGTTGAAAAGAGTCCGTCCCCGGAAGCTTCCCAAATACTGATATTAAGTTGATCCCCTACCCCTAGGATTTGAATCTTCCTGCCAATAAAAGCCTCTTTGAATTTAGGATAAATAGATGGAACTCGAACCCTTCCTAAATTCATGCAGTTAGAACTATTAATTTTTACAAAATGAATTTTAAGTCCTTTTAAGTGATTTGATTGTGATTTAATTACACTTTTATTAGGACCTAGGTTTGGCAATCTATTATGTGAACAGCCAAAATTAAAAAATAACAAACTGCTAATTAAAAAAACAATATATCGTAGGAATTCCATGCGAATTAGTTTTGAATTCTAAAACTATAAAAGGCGTCTTTACTTAAACCGAGAAATAATTTCTTTAGCAACCAAATTCCTACAATCTTTTATAAAGTAGTCACCTTCAACGCAAGATATCGATTTGATCCAATTTAGATAATTTGCACGTTCCTCAATAGTACTATTGTAAACTCTATATTTTTCCCAGAATCCGTTTAAATCTGATTCTGATTCATACTTATAGGAAAATTTTCGGTGGTCATAAATCGCATTACCGAGAACTAAAATCGGGCATCCATGGTATATTGCCGAAAATCCTGCTGTACTGTTTATTGTAATCATTCCTTTTGCAGACTTTAACCACTTTGAGATACCTCCTGTTTGAATAACATATATCCTAGATGCTACTCCGATATTACTAGCAATAGATTTAATTAACTCAAAATGGCGATAATGACCCCTCTCTAAAGGATGCACTTTAAATACTAATTTTGAGGATTTAGGCGAAAATCGAGCAAAAGACTGAATTGTTTCCTTAATTAGATCTAATTTTTTCCAACCATTTGATTGAAAGCGTGATTGCATATCAGAATCCATTTGAAGAGCTACTATATAATAATCATAATTTGAAATTTCTTGGAACAAAAAGATTTCTTTTTTTCTTTTTAGATTCCATAAGATATAATTTTTTGCCCAAAATTTAGCCTCATTAAATAAATTCATATGCTTATGGAATAATTTTCTTTGGCCAGAAGATGAAAATAACTCACGTACTAAATAATATATAAGGCTGTATAAACATTTATTTTTAAATGAGCTTTTATAAAAGCTTTTCTGGACAGAATTACCCAAAAGATTAGGGTCAGAATTAAAACTTTTATTTGGAAGCTTTCCTGCGAGTGGCGATGATGTATTATTTCCTCCTTCTTCTATAGTAACATATCCTGGTCGAAAATATCCTTCTTCCAAACTGAGTACTTTGATATTTAATTGAACTGCAACTTTTCGAGCAATTGAATGTATTGGCCTATCCGAACCATAAAGCACAATAAAATTAATCTTATTTTCTATGAAATAATTTTTTATCCAATTACCCCAATCTTCTAAATTTCCTTTAAATTTTTCCGTATATTTATTCTGGCTAGAAAAAAGTGCATCACCAGGATTAAATAAAATCCTTTTATTTGGAATATTTTCTTCAATAAAAGCAGATTGTAAATCGTCGAAAAAAGGGCCAACTGGTCCCTGCAACAATAAAATAGTATTTTGAGGCATTAAATAAATGCTTCCATCTAATAACTATTTATCAAGAATAAATTATTCAAATAACTTAGGTCCTGAATAATTAAATATGAATGGCTTCACCAAAAACATCGGCCGCCGCTTCCATCATTGCCTCACTCATTGTGGGGTGTGCATGAATTGTGCTATGTATGTCCTCTGCTGTAGCCTCTAAATCGATTGCTAATCCATACTCTGCTATCATTTCTGTTGCATCTGAACCTACTATATGTGCACCAAGAACCTCTCCATATTTTTCACCAACAAGTAACTTAACGAATCCTTCCACAGTATTTGAGGCAACAGCTTTACCTGATGCTCGGAAAGGAAATTTACCAATTTTGTAAGGAGTTCCAGACTCTTTAAGCGCTTTTTCAGTTTTTCCTATACTTGCTACTTGTGGCAAACAATAGGTGCACCCTGGAAAGCTCTTTACCCTCTTTGCAGGATTAAACCCAAACATCCCTTGCACTGCTTGAATAGCTTCGAAAGTAGCAACATGTGCCAACCAAGGAGGCCCAATTATATCCCCAGCTGCATAAATGCTTGGCACGGAAGATTCATAATTATCATTAACAGCTATATAACCTCTCTCCATTTCCAATTTTACCTTATTCGAAAATAGGCCTTCAGTATTAGAAACCACTCCGATTGCGAGGAGTACAGAATCTACTTCAATACCCTCTTTTAAATTTCCTTTAATTAGATCTAAGCTGACGCCTGCTTTGCTAGTTTTAATATTTTCAACTTTGGTTGAAACTCTACAATCAATACCTGATTTTATAAAAGAACGCTCTACCACTTTTGCAACTTCATCATCTTCAATGGGCAATATATGATCCATCATTTCAACAAGTGTAACCTTTGTTCCAAATGCATTTAAAAAATAAGCAAATTCAGCTCCTATAGCACCAGCACCAACAATTACAATAGACTTAGGTTGATCTTTCATTACAAGCGCCTCTCTTGATGTCATTATTCTAACTCCATCAATTTCTAGGTTAGGAAGAGTTCGAGCTTTACATCCAGTAGCTATTAAAGTTTTTTCTGCTGTTAAGATCTTCCCTTTATCTGCACCATCTTTAATTTCAACCATACCTGGAACCATGATTTGGCCTATACCAATATAATGATCTACTTTATTTTTTTTAAAAAGGAAAGATATACCTTTAGCCATATTATCTGCTACTGACCGAGAGCGAGAAATTATTTTAGCAAAATCATATTCAGCATCTTTAATAGTGATACCAAAATCCTCACTATGAGTTATTTTTGAATAAAGCTCTGCACTCTTTAATAAAGCCTTTGATGGAATGCAGCCCCAATTTAGACAAGTGCCTCCTGGGCGCTCTTTTTCAACACAAGCAACTTTTTTACCTAGTTGACCGGCACGTATAGCTGCCGCATACCCTGCTGGTCCACCACCAATCACTACGAGATCATATTTATAAGAATTAGACATACTAACTATATGCTATCTTAAATATTATAGAGTCAAACTTTTAGCGAAATTGATTGATTATTAAAATTTCCGGCTACTAATGTTTAGTACTTAGTTTTGCAATCTTCCTGGAAAGAAGGAGCAACTATGACTCGGTTATCCTATAATTAAATTTTAAAGATTAGCGCCTTCGGAACTTAGATTGGAATTTCTCTACTCGACCAGCTGTATCTACAAAGCGTTTTTCACCAGTAAATGCAGGGTGTGAGTCCGAAGTAATATCGCATATAACAACTTGATATTCTTCTCCGTCAATAGTTTCCGTTTTAGAACCACGCATTGTGGAACGCGTTAAAAATTTTACCCCTGAAGAAACGTCGACAAACGCCACAGAATTTAATTTAGGTTGAATATCAGCTTTCATGATCAATAAAATAAACTAGCCTTGTCTTGCCTTAAAACGAGGATTTGTTTTGTTAATGACATAAATACGCCCTTTACGACGAACAACCTGACAATCAGGGTGTCGGTCTTTGAGAGACTTAATTGATGAAACGACTTTCATATTTAAAAAAAGAGAATTTGATAAGAAAGAGCCTTCGATGTATTCTGTCAAGATAAAGAAAACTAATTACTAATACATTTTAAAGCTTATGGCATCCAATGCCATTTTCGTTAAATATTTCATTTACCGTAGTATCATTTTTGTAATCAAAATGATAATTTATCGTTCGAACGCCTGATGCAATTAAAATTTTAGAACAAACAATGCAGGGAAAATGAGTAATATATGCCGTTGATTCCAACAAAGAAACCCCTCTTCTAGCAGCATCTGATACAGCATTCTGCTCAGCATGTACGGTAGACTGCTCATGGTCGTTTACAATGCGAGAGACGTGGGGGGCACCTGGCAAGAATCCATTGTATCCTGCAGCAATGATTCGATTTTTATGTAGGCCATTAGAAACAATAACGCAACCAACATTTAGCCTTTGGCATGCTGATCGAGTTGAAATTAAAAATGCAGTCGCCATAAAATACTCATCCCAAGTCGGTCTACCCTTCAAATTATCTGAAACTTCTATAATCGTATCGATAAAATTCTTTGTATTCATAATAAAAGTTAATTGAAAAACTAGTTTGGATAAAATGTTAACATAAGATAGCCCTTAGGCAAATTCTCTATGTGTTTAGGATTTTCAAACCATTTAAGAATTGCTTGATCAAAATCAGGCGATAACGAAGATTTGTATATAATAGGATTTCCTGCAATCATAGTATCATTAAAAAACAATAGAACCATGGGGCTTAGTGAATTTATAGCAGGTCGTGTATCTAATATATATCCAAAAAAAGACTCTGTTTCCGAGCTATTAAATTCTCCCTTTAAAACATCTATTCTATATTGAGACCTAAAAGTTTGCTTCCCACCTTTGGGATTTATAGAAAGAAGTGACTCATCAAAACCCCTAGACATCCAAGATGTTAGCAAGCGAGGATCAACCAAATTAAATTCTAATTCAGTAATATCAAAATCCCTATAGTTATTATTCTCTAGATTAGTGATACTTAGAAAATCATCCAACACAACTAAAGGCTCAAAATCGATAAAGCCTTCTAGATTAAAATTCTTATCCTTAGGTAAAACATTTGTAGAATAATTCCACTTTGTTGGAATAAATAGAGGAGCAGTATCATACAAATCAATACTTACAGGAAGAACACCAATAGAATCAAGTTTATCGGCTTGTATAAATTGTATTTTGTCTTGAGATTCATAAAAAATGAAGGATAAAGGCTGATCTAGTCGAATAAAACTAAGACAAAGAGAAACAAATAAAACTATAGCTGTGGCATTCCTTAATAAAGGCATTCTTTTAAAAAATAGTCGCCAATGACTTTTTAACTTGAATATAATAAATAGAAGCCAGGATTTCATTATTTATCTTAATCAATTAATTTAAATTACTTGGTTCTCTTCCCAAAATTTGTATTCGCTCATATCCTGAATTTTCTGCCATGCTGCAAAGCTTCAGAAAAGACTCTAAAGGTAAATTGCTGTCGGATCGAATAATTAATGAAACAGGACTAAAGGAACTTTGGTTTCCTTTTCTTGTTTCAAGAAAACGATTAAGTGCAAGTTCTATTGTATTTAAATTGTAGATACCGCCGTCAAAAAAAATAGTTTCTTGATTTTCTAAAGTCAAAACAACAACCTCCTTATTCGGCATAATTATTTTTGAATCAGTTTCCACTAAACCTATATTCATGCCGGGGAGTGTCACTAATTTTGTAAATAAAAAAGAAAAAAGTAAGGCTAGAAATGCTAAATCAATGAGAATCAGAAGGTTGAAAGGAGTTACTCTTTTACTTTGCCTTCTATGCAGACGTACCGAATTTTCTATCAGTGGTTTATGAACCATTTCTAATAAACTAACTGATTCTTGATTTAATTTTTCCATCTAAAATCACTCCTATTCTAGGTTTAACTTTAATTTACAATTTCTTTATTATCAAGGTTTCTACTTTCTAAAATTATCTCTATAAGTTCCGAACAAAGCCATTCGTAATCATGAATAATATGAGTAATCCTCACTTCTATAAAATGATGCCCTGCAGTAGCAAAAATACATATTATCAGACCAAAAGCAGAACTAATCAAAGCATTAGCTAATGCTGATATCAATAAAGCACTTGAGCCATCAAATATAGATAACTGACTAATAATCTCTATACCAGCGATTAAAGTACCTAAAAATCCAATTAACGGACTTATACGAGCTACAACGGACAACATCCCAATACGCCTTTCAAGCTCAGGCACCTCCAAACTTAAGCGTTTTCTAAGATGCGCAATAATTAAATCAATATCACTTTTGTAGTTAAGCAATCCTGTCTTTACTAGATTTGATGCTGCCCCTGTTGTTTCTTCACAGACAGCCGTCGCTTCAACCAGACGACCTTTTTTCAAAAGATTTTTAATTCCTGAAATAAACTCTCGAACATCAATCTGACCTTTATGAAGAAATAAGGTGCGCTCAATAAATATAATTGACCCTATCAATGCTAGAACGGCCAAAGGGATAGTCATGGAACCCGCATTTAAATAAACTGTTAATTGATCTATATTCATAATTTAAATATCTTGCAGCAATTCTTTTGCAAGATCTGTACCTGGCAAGTTATAAGAAATTATTAAACGATATATTTTTTTACTCTCTTCTTCATTTCCATCCTTTTTAAGTAATTCTGAAAGCAAGAAAAAGCTTCGAGAAAGCCAATATCTGTCAATTTCAGTCATCTCTTCAACTAAACTAACATTACCCAATACTATTGCTACTTGTTCAAGAATTAAAGCTTTTGAAAGATGCCCTTCTTCTACTTTTACCCATAAAAATGCTAACTTATATATTACTTCGTAGCGAAAAGATGAAGGCAAATTAGGTAAATCAAGTAAACGCTCTAACTGTAATATTATTTCTTTAAATTCGTAGTTGCTTTGGTCATTAGCTAACGCAAGCATACAATCTAATCTTGAAAGTTCTGCCAAATAGCGATTTGTGTGGTTTGGATATTTTTGGATCAAAGAATCATAAACGGACAATGCAGCAGAAAAATCGCTTGCTTTTCTCAATAAATCTCCTTGATGTCTCAAAGCGAAATAAACTATAGGTGAACTATCATAATTCTTTACCAATTGGCCCAATAACTCAATTGCCTGTCGATAACGATCTGAGCCTAGTTTACCTAAATTAATGGCAGCTTCTAATAATGCCTGTGGAGCATAATCACTTTCTGGATAGAGATCTGCAAGTTCAAGCAATACTTTTTCTGCTAGACCATATTCCTCTAAATTTGCATAATAGTTGGCTAATATTATATATGACTGCTGAGATGCTTGAGTTTGGGGAAAATCATTCTGTAAAGATTCAATTTCTGTAAATCCTTCATTAGGTAATTTTAAACGAATTAATAATTGCGCTTTAAGAAGACGCGCTTGACTCAGGAGTTTTGTGGATAAACTTTTTTCTAAATGATTTTCATTAGAAGATTCTATTTCAGAGATTAAGGAATCTGCATCAGATATTAGTTCTCTATCAATCTTTCCCGACAAATTTTTCAAGTACAATGTGAGCCACTTAAATTGAAGTCCCAAAGAAATTGGCAAAGAATTAAAACGTTCGGTATTTATTGTACTTTCAACAACTGATATCGCTGAATCTATTTCGCCAATAACTCTCAATGAAAGTGCATGATTCCACTGTATCTTTAAATAATATTCAAATGGAATAAGTCCTAAATTAGCTTCATTTTTAACCAACGAAAAAAGCTTTTTGTCAATTGCATTAGATCGTATTTGGGCTGTTAGAAGACTAAACCAAAGCTGTCCTCGGGCATTACTATCAAGCAAATCTCTGTATAATAAAGCATCTTGATATGAATCAGAAGCAACTTCATAGTCCCCATTTAAAAAATAAAAACTACCGATAAAATTATTTAATTGAAGCTTCTCTAAATCAGTATCCGAAAAAACTAATATTTGACTCAAATATCCTGCGGCCAATCTATATTGCGGCTCTTCTTGATTTAGCGAAACATAGGTAAGCATTTGGTAAATTTCTCTTAGAGAATTGGTTGCTGGAAAATTTTCAAGGATGTAATTAGCATCTATATTTAATTGCTCAAGTGCTAGAAAACGTTCTTCTAAATCATTTTTATCAATACTTTCTTGAATGCGGATTAAGGATAAATTAGCTTTTAAAAAGAAGAACTTTGATCGCAAAGGGTGTACTTTTTGAAGATCAAAATATCGTGATAACGCAGCAAGAAATTGTTCATCTTCATTTTTGTAAATATATCTCTCTAGTAGTTGAAAACTCCGCCCTAAAATGATAGTATCATTTGATGATTGAATTAGGGTAAACAACAAGTCTCGACTAGCATTATTATTAGGCCCTAAGACAATAACTTTTAAAAGCCTCAGATTATCTAATTCAAAACTGCTATATCGAAAATCTCCCTTATCTAACTGAGAATTGATAATTTCTAATGCTAAATTTTTATCTCCACGAAGAGCTAACAGATAAGCATAATCATATGCATAATGATAAGATTCGTTTTTATTTTCTTTAGACTTCAATAATTTTCCTAGGCGCTTTATAATAGAATTATCTGGTTTCTGATGATTATAATCTAAACGCAGCAACAAGCTTTCAAAAAAAGATTGTTGAGATAAATTTTTCACTGAAAATCTCTCTGCTAAAAACAATGAATGCTTTATAGAGCTTTTTTTATTCTCTAATAAATCAATTGTGGCTAAAAAATAGTAATACCATACTCTTTCTGATTCTGTTAGGAATTCTGGGCTTAGCTCTTTAAAAGCTTCTCTAATTAAGTTAAGTTGCTCTTTTTTTGAAAAGTCATAATTAAGAAAGTAGTCTACAATTAAACGATATAAATAAAAAGAATCCTGTTTATTACTCTGATTTACTTGATTTAAGATTTCTGCGGCACGCGAAAAATCTCTTTTACCAATTAGAGCTCTAATTAAAGATAATCTAATTGAATCAAGAGAGATGCCAGAAGATGTTAAAAGTAACGATGGGTCTTCTTCGTTTTTATAAATAATATTTTCATAAATTTGAGCCGCACTATCATAAAGACCAAATTTCAATGCGTTCTCAGCTGTATATATCTTCTCATGAAAAGAATATTTTTCAAAATAGCTACCAATACTTGAGTTATCTATATCCACTAAGGATTCAGCAGCTAAAGTAATAACTCCAGTAAAAAAGAGAGGTATAATTTGTGCTAGACGCATAGATAAAAATTAAAATTTATTAAAATAATAAAATGGTGCCCCCACCGAGATTCGAACTCGGATTAACAGTTTAGGAAACTGCGGTTCTATCCATTGAACTATGGGGACAAACTGTTGATTAGAAGGCATTTACAAAATATAACATTAGTGACATAAAAATAAATCCAAAATAAATCCAAAAAACTAGACAAATAGTTTTAAAAAGCTTAATTTAGATATATGGGAAAGCTAAAAACTAATGAACTTGTAGATCAATTCAATAAAATACGCGAGCTAAAGATAGTCCGCGGAGAATATAAAAATAGAACGCCCTACTTTAGAGTTACAGGAACTGTTAATAATGATCACATAGACCAACGCTTTAAGGAAAAATCTATAGCTAGAGCATTTATAGAAGAATTAAAAAATAAAGAAGAAGCCAAAAGGTCTTACTTAAATAGCGTAAAGACCAAGTTAAGCCAGGAGCAAATAGATGATGCAACTGTCGCTTACAATAGAATACCCAAAGGCACTTATCTAACTGAAATAATAAACTTTTATCTAACTCATAAGCCTCAAGAAGATAAACGGATTAGTGAAGCTTACGAATTATTCATCAAAGATAAAAAGAGGATTGGGAACCATGTTCGATCAATCAATGGCGATCTACGAGCTATCTACAAAGAACTGGGTTTTGAAGAATGGGGCAGTGCAATGACCAAGGATATCCTTATTCCGACATCTTAAAACGGAAGAACTTGGTATCTGTATCTGCTGAGATTGTAAATGTGTTACGATAAATTAGGATTATTGGGATACAAGTCAGAATTGTTTCCAACGCCATCACCATCGAAATCTGCATTTTCACTAGCATCATATGGAAATGCGTCCTCATAATCGTAATAACCGTCCCCGTCGCTATCTATTGGTTCTTCAATATCATCACCCCAACCGACTGGTATGACTGCAGGAATTTCTCCAGAGTGAGATAACCTAAAAAACTTTTGACTCGAAATCGAAAAATTAGCTGGGCTAATTTTTGTCTCATTATGCCATTCAACAAGATCGTTGGAAGATTGAAGGGTAATGGACCCTAAAGCATCCCAAACTAATGTGACTATGTTACCACTTATAGCAATTTCTAGCTGAGGAATTACAGCAAGAGTTAGCTCTAAATAATCCCATATTGTGGCATTAGCGAGATTAATGTCTATACTTCCAATTCTATTGATTTCATCCAATAAATTGATACGAGTCATAGGCCCTAACGAAGATGATGGCGTGAAATTATCGTGTTCATAAGTCATTGTTGAATTAAAGTTGGATAGATCAATAGATACTAGTAATCCCGATGATAGAAAAGGGGAAACATTAGGATCATCTTCTTCCCAAGGAAAATCAAAATAACTATTTTCCCATCCTTGATCACTGTTTGCTGTTTCTAAATTATTACCTAATCCTATAGAATATGAATTAGCAAATAAGGAGGTGTAACCAGATATGGATTCATTGTAAGGCCCAACCTTACCTAGTACAATAACATCATTATCAGATGAGTAAGGTACGGGATTCCCGTCTGGAGATATATACGGTCTAATATAGGTTAGTATATTCGCTGCAATAATTCTCCCTCGATAAT
>MDSV01023724.1_pt1 | contig 19596 bp, 25 predicted proteins | sample 810851 | NCBI WGS metagenome assembly MDSV01 (sample SAMN05326640, study PRJNA326480) | marine metagenome | isolation source: seawater | place: Atlantic Ocean: North East | collected 2012 | reverse complement strand
TACTACAATGACTTTAGATAGTGAGGCTCTTAAACAAACTTTAGAACTTACAGCTGATTTAATAAAAGATTTAAGACAAGATCACATACCTCCTGGAGGTGGAGAAAAGTTAGCTTGGTTTCCTACAGCAATAACAATGCCTAATAAGGGTATGATATTTCCTGAACCAGTTGCCGGTACAGAAAATGAATGGATGTGGACTGTAGTTAAAGCTATTCCTATTCCAGAAGATGAACAAGAAAAATATCCTGATCCTACTAATCCAGGAACTTTTTATAAGAATAAAATGGATATGAAAAATTTAAAAAGATATGATAAGTTATGTTTTATGGATGCCGCTGAAGAATTAGGAATGTTTTCAAAACAAGAAACAGATGCGAATTAGTTATGCAATACCTGTTTGTAATGAACATATTGAATTAAAAAAATTATTATCGTTTTTAATAAAACATATAGATGAAAATGATGAGATAATAGTTCAGTGTGATAAAGGGAATACTACACCTGAAGTATATAAAGTATTAGATTCTTTAAATCAGCCTTATATAGAGTTTTCTTTAAATGGTCATTTTTCAAATTTTAAAAATAATCTAAAAAACCATTGTACAGGTGATTGGATATTTCAAATAGATGCAGATGAATTACCGCATGAATCCCTAATTACAAATTTAAAAGAACTTTTAAAACTTAATACTACAACTGAAATGCTTTTAGTTCCTAGAGTTAATACTGTAGATGGTTTAACACAAGAACATGTTAATAAATGGCGTTGGAATGTAAATGAAAAGGGTTGGGTTAATTGGCCCGATTATCAAACTAGAATTATACAAAATAGTCCTAAAATTAAATGGCAAAATAAAGTTCATGAACAAATAATTGGGATATCTACAAGAGGAGCATTACCCCTAATGGAAGAATGGTGTTTATATCATCCTAAAACAATAGGAAAGCAGGAAGCACAAAATAATTTTTATAATTCATTATGATTTTTTGGAGAACATACAATAATAAATTATATCCAGTTCAAGAAATAGATAAATTAGGGTTTTCAATAGATAATCCTTCTTATATCCCTGATGAATATCTTAAACAAAAAAATTTTACTATATTACGTACATGTTTTGGTTTGGGAGATTGGGGAATTATATCTGCTTTTCCACGAAAACTAAAAGAAAAATATCCAGATTGTAAAGTATGGATACCATCTACTAAACTTTTAAAGGAAATGTTTGGTCATATGAGCCAAAATTGGTCATTATGGTCAGATCCATTTAAAGTAGTTCATACTATATTTGATAATAATCCCTATGTAGACGGATTTATTGATTCTTTTGAAGAAGATGTATTTAATGATCATTATAGAATATATGATGGAGATGAAGATTGTCCTCTTTTAAAACAAATGTTAAGATTTTGGCAATTCGATAATTTTGAAAATATAGATCCAGAAATTTATTGGACTAAAGAAGAAACCACTCTTGCAAAAAATATAATAAAAGAACACTGTAAGGGGAAATTTGGAACTTTATTACTTTCTAACAAGTATAAAGAAGAAGGAAAAAATAAAATACAAAAAATAATAGATGAATATGATTTACCTATGTTTTATTGGGCTTCTAATGATTTTGGTATTAATTTTAAAAAATGTTTAGATTTAAACCATATAAATGTTAGAATCCAATTACTAATAAAATCCCTTGGAGAATTTAGCATAGGAAACCAAACAGGGGCAAATGATATTATTCCTAGATATACTAAAAGTTATATAGTACCTAGAGAAAAAGTAAAATCTAATTTTATAAATAAAGTAATATATATTTAATATGTTAAAAATAAAATACCAAACAACAAAATATAATTTTTCAGAAATAATTAGTAATATTTTAAATACTGAAAATTTATCAAAAATCCATGAAGAAAATCATTTTGTTAAATATGATTTATTTACTAGAGATAAAGATCAAAGTACAAAATATCATAAAATGTATTATGATAATTTTATTACAAAAGTACAAAGTACCTATCAAAAATTTATTAGAGAAGTAATTAGACCAATGTATGATGAAGAGATAGTTTATCAAAAAATACCTACATTTAGATTACATTTTCCTGGCAATATAGCTGTTGGTGAATATCATAAAGATAAGTGGTATAGAGATTCGGAATGGCATGAAGAAGTTTGTGAGATGAATTTCTATTTACCATTTACAAATGCCTATGGATCTAATACAATTTGGGTAGAATCAAAAGAAGATAAAGGCGATTATAAAGCAATGGATGTAAACTATGGTGAATGTGTACAGTGGGATGGTGTTAATTTAACTCATGGTAACAAAGAAAATATTTCTAATTCTACTAGAATAAGTGTAGATTTTAGGGTTATTCCTTTTTCTAAATATAAACCAAGTAATCATGGTTCTATTAATACAAAAACTAAATTTGAAATAGGTGGTTATTACGAAAAAACATGAAAAAAGTTATATACACAGCTATAATAGGCAATTATGATGATTTAGAAGAACCAAAATTTATCCCCGAAGGATATGATTTTATATGCTTTACAGACCAAGACATAAAAAAACCTAATAGTGTTTGGGAAATAAAAAAAGTATTACCTTTATATGAAGATAATACTAGAACTGCACGTAAATATAAAATATTACCTCATAGGTTTTTACCCGAATATGATTTAAGTATTTGGGCAGATGGTAATGAATTAATAGTGGGAGATGTAAATGAACTTCAATTAAAATATCTTAAAGATAAAAATATGGCTGTATATAATCATATGAGCTGTTGGGATAGAAGAAATTGTGTATATGATGAAGCCCGAGCTATTTTTGATTTAGGTAATAGAGATAATAATAATTGGAAAGATAATCCAGAAATTATTAAAAAACAGATAGATAAGTATGTTAAACAAGAATATCCATCTAATAATGGATTAATAGTTAGTGGGGTAATGTTTAGAAACCATAATAAACCTGAAATTGTAAAATGTATGGAATATTGGTGGAAAGAATTAAAACAAGGTAGTAAAAGAGACCAACTAAGTTTTGATTATTCTGCATGGAAAACTAATACACCATTTAATTGGATAAACCAGGATATTAGAGATGATGGATATGTTTTAGAAGTAAAACATAATAAAAGTAAAAAATGAAAATAGCAATACATCAACCTAATTTTTTACCTTGGTATCCTTTTTTTCAAAAAATTAAGTATGTAGATAAGTTTATAGTATTAAGTAATTGTCAATTTGAAAAAAATGGCTTTCAAAATAGATTTAATTTAAATGATAAATGGTATACTATGAGTACTAAAAAAGGTTTAGTACCTATTATTAATAAAGAATATGTAAACCCATTAGAAGATTGGAATAAAATAAAATTAAATTTACCTAAATATAAAAATACATTAGATAAACTAGATAGTTGTATAGAAAATAGCTTACATTTAACTAATTCTAAAATAATAGAAAAACTCACAAATATGTTAGGTTATAACACAGAAATTTTGTATGATTACCCTACAGATTTAAAATCAACTAAAAGATTAGTTGATATATGTTTACATTATGGTGCAACTGAATATCTATCTGGAATTAGTGGTAAAAAATATTTAGATTTAGATTTATTTAAATCAAAAGGAATTAAAGTAAGTTTTCAAGAAAACCAAAAAAAAGTACATACATTAGAATTATTAAATAATGAGTAAAAAAATATTTAGATTTGATGATATATGTTTAAATGCTGATATGAAACTTCATATTGATATTGCTAAACATATAAAAAAAGAAATTCCATCAGCAGATGTATTATTTTGTGTATCTCCTTTAGTACATGATATGACAGCTGAAAAAGGAAAAACAAAACAACGAATATTCCCTCAAATTCTAAATGCGCATAGTGATTATAGAAAATTTTATCAAGTAGAAAAATGTGGAATCCCCGAATTTCCCGAATGGATTACTAGAGCAGGGCATGGGTTAATACATGTTGATCATAGATTACTAACTAAAGAAACCCAGGAACTTAGTATATTAACTAGTTGTAGTTTATCAAAATCAACTACTTTTGTACCTCCTTTTAATAAATGGAATAAATATACTGAAGAAATTTGTAATGAACATGGTATAAAATTAATAAAATTTGAAGATGGTTGGTTATGTTGTGAATATAATGAATATAATCCTAAACATAATTTATGGTATATTCATGCTAGAGAATTTACATTTGATTCATTTAAAAGATGGTTAAAAATATGAAAAAAATACTCTTTGTAGCAACCCAGTATAGAAATGGAGAAAGAATATATCCCGTAATTCCACTATTATCTGAGGAGTTTGAACTACATTTATTAAAAATATATGAAATGAGTCCTAACTATCGATGGCCTGGTAGTTTTGATTTAAGAGATACATTTAATGAACATTATTTAAACTGTTTTTCTAAAATAATACCTAACATAGATTACATTAATTATAATGAATACGATTTAATTTTATGTGATGATGATAGAGCAAGAAATGGAGTAGAAAAAATATATAAAAATAAAAAATGTTTAATGATAGGATGTAGTCATGGTAATAGAGAATTAGTTCATGAACATTGGCATGCTATAAAACATCATAAATTAGCATTTGATAAATGTTTTGTTTTTGGAAAAAAAGAAAAATTACCTCATTCTATTTTTGGTGGTATACCTTCTAATGATGATTTAAAAACATATATGTCTGAAGAAAAAAAACATATACTAGTTATATGTAATATTTTAGGAAATCATCCAGCAAAAAATAGTTTTAAATTATCGTTTGATCAACATTTTTTTAATGAATGTGGGTTAGTTGAATTACAACAAAAATATAATAAAAAAATTATAATAAAATTAAAAAGTAGAACTAATGAAGGGGGTTATAAACATAACATTGAATACTTAAATAATATTTTACCTAAGGGTTTAGATTATGAGATATTAGTAGATGTAGATAATGATAATAAATTAATATCTCAAAGTTTTATGGTAATATCCTCTCCTTCTTGTTTAACTTTTAAACCCATTCAATTAAAAATCCCTACTGCTATAATAAAGGGTAGTGGCCAAACAGGACTATATTCTGATTTTAAAGGGTTTGTAAATTTAAATAAAGAAAATATAATTAATACTTTAGAAGATCAAATAATAAATCCAGATAAAGATTTTATAGTAAATACAATAGAAGGAGGATTAAATTTTAATTCTACAGAAATTTTTATTAATAATTTAAAAAATGAATTAAATGAATTATAAAATATCAAACTCTTGGCTTAAACCTGTAGGAACAAAAATACATTTTGGAGCTCCACCTAGAATTTATTTATCTGAAAATCAAATACAACAAGTATTTAATGAAATAGATGATTTCCAAGTATCTTTAGAAACTAAAGAATATAAAGAAGATTTATTTAAGGGATATAGAAATGTAATAATAGCAGGACCCCCAAGAAGTGGTACTACTTTTACTTCAAAAGCAATAGCACAAACATTAAAATATAATTATATAGACGAGGGACATGTAAATCTTAGAGATGTAAAAATTTGTAAAAATTTAATGAGTAAAGGAAATAATGTAGTTCAAGCTCCAGGATTTACTCATTGTATAGATTATTTACCCACAGATGAAGATTTAGTAGTTTTTTTAATTAGACCTTGGTCAGATATAGTAAAATCTATTTTTAGAGTAAATAATTTTTTAAGTAGCCATGTTAGTATGAGTTACATGTATGAATGGCATAAATTTAATTATGTACATCCCGAAGTAAGGTTTAATTGTGCTCCTTCTAATGATAGTACTATTGGGGATTGTTATGATAAACATGTTAGTAAAAATAGTTATTATTTAGATTCTCATTATAAAATGTGGAAACATTATCAAAGAAATAAAATTAAAAATTGGATCCAATTGGATTATAATTCAATGAAAAATCATCCTAATTGGATAAATAAGGATTTAAGAAAAAACTTTACACGAAGACAAACTACTATATGAAGATAAAAGATATCCAAATAAAAACCCCGGATGTATTTACTGATTATAGGGGAGATTTATGGACATTATGGAAAGAAGAAAAAGAAAATTGGTTTAACCATGATAAAGTATCTACATCAAGAAAAAATGTAATTAGGGGTATTCATGGTGATTTTAAATCAACAAAACTAGTAACATGTTTATATGGTGAATTATATTTTGTAGTAGTAGATAATAGAAAAAATTCTCCTACATATATGCAATGGGATTGGATAATATTAAATGATAAAACACGTAAACAAGTATTATTACCCCCAGGTATAGGAAATGGTTTTTGTGTATTAAGTCATAAATCAGTATTCCACTATAAATGGTCATATAATGGTAAATATCCCGATGTAGAAGATCAGTTTACTATAAAATGGAATGATAAAAAATTAAAAATAAATTGGCCTCTTAATAATCCTATATTGTCAAAAAGGGATAAATAGTTTGGTTTTATTAAGGAATTTTATTATAAATTAAAAAACAAAAAATATGAAAAAAGCACTTATACTTACTTATGCAGGGTTTCAGGACCATGAAGTAATTTACCCTTACCACAGTCTTAAAGAAAATAATTTTGAAGTGACTGTAGTAGCTAATCAACTAGGAAGATTTTATGGTATCTTAGGATGTCATATGGTTGGAGATGAATTAGCATCTTCATTTGAAGATCCTAAAGTTAGGAAAAAATATTTAGAATATGATGTATTAGTTGTTCCTGGAGGGGTTAAAGCATTAGAAAAACTTCGTTTAGAAAAAGGAGCGGTTGAATTTGTACGTGAATGGAATGCATTAGATAAAACTATCTTTTCTCTTTGTAATGGCGCCCAATTACTTATTACTGCTGATGTTATAAAAAATAAAATAGTTTCTGGATATTATGCAATTGAAGCTGATATTAATAATGCTGGAGCCACTTATCATGAGGGTCCCGTAGTTGTAGATAGCAATATAGTATCATCTCCCCACTATGATTTTATGGGCGAATGGATGAGAACGGGGTATGAAGTTTTAGAACGCAGAGGTAAATGAGATATGAGTCAACTATAGTTAAAAAACCATGGGGGTATGAGTATCTTGCTTATGAAAATAAAGATGTAGCTTTATGGTTTTTATATATTAAACACACCCATTCTACGTCTTTACACTGTCATCCAAAAAAGACAACAGGATTAGTTTTATTAGATGGAGGAGCAGAAGTATCTTTTTTTAATAATACTAATAAATTGGATGCTGGTGGAAAAATAATGATTAGAAAAGGTTTATTCCATTCTACTAAAGCTACTGATGAAAAAGGAGCATTTATATTTGAAATAGAAACTCCTGTTGATAAACAAGACTTAGTAAGGTTTAGGGATAGCTACGGTAGAGAAGGAAAACCTTATGAAGATAGTACACATGAAAGTCCAAAAGCAGAAGACTGTTTATGGATAACTGAAAATGAAAAAGATTATAAGTTTGCAAACTGTATTTTATCAGTAAAGAATATTACTGATATATCAGATATATATGAAATAAACCCCCAATATAATGTAATGTTTTTAAGAGGGGGATTACAAGCAGATTATAAACAAAATGTTTCTAGTCCTGGTGATGTAGTTGTTGCTAATGTTTTACATACTTTAGCAGAACAGTTTACTGAAGTAGATCCTGAAACTTTAATAATGATAATTAAACCAAATGAATAGTAATAACTTTCCACCTGGATTCGAAAAAGATGCTAAAAATTTAGCTATAGATTTTGATGGGGTAATACATAATATGGATAGAGGATTTTACGATGGTACTTGCTATGGAGATCCTTTACCTGGTTCTTTAGAAGCATTAAAAAAACTATCTAAAGAATATAATATTATAATATATACTGCTAAAGCTAAACCAAGTAGACCATTAGTAGATGGTAAAACCGGTACTGAGTTAGTGGAAGAGTGGCTAAAAAAGCATAACGTATTTCAGTATATAGATTATGTAACAGCAGAAAAACCTAGAGCGATACTTTACATTGATGATAACGGATACAGACACAGTGACTGGGTTAATACTATGACATTTATAAATAATATATGGAAAAATTAAGATTAGAAATATTTAATAAAGCGTCTTTATGTAGACATTTTGAGAATGAAACTTATAAGAATATTCAAGCTAAGAATATAAAATTTCCTTCTTACTTATCTGCTGGTCAAGAATATATTCCTGCTACTATTCATACTATATTTGAAAAGAAAGGAATAAATACTAACTTATTCATACAACATAGAGGACACTCACACTATTTAAGTAAGGGAGCTTGCCCCAAACAGTTAGTAGATGAGTTACTAGGAAGAAAATCTGGATGTGCGGGGGGTATGGGAGGTTCAGCTTCTATTCATTCTCACGAAAAGAATATATTTGGTCATGATGGGTTAATGGGAAGTCAAGTACCAATTGCAGTAGGACATTGTTATCAAACTCGTAAACCTACTATAGTTGTTATGGGTGATGCTTCAGCAGAAGAAGATTATGTATTAGGAGCTTTAGGATGGGCAGCTACAAAAAGATTACCTATTTTATTTGTAGTAGAAGATAATAATTTATCTATACTTACTGAAAAAAAAGTAAGAAGAGTTTGGAATATGGATGAAGTAGCAAGTGCATTTAAAATGAAAGCCTACGATATTTCAGATAGCCCTTTAGATATTAATAAACACTTAAAGGATTATAACTTTGAACATCCTTTATTTTTAAATATTAATACAATAAGAAAATACTGGCATTCAGGAGCAGGAACTGATGGGGATTATTTTGATAGATATGAAGATGAAAAGTCAATATTAGGAAAAGATGCAGAAGAGATAGATAGTTTAAATAAAAAAATTATAAAAGAGTTATGGCAAAAACAGTTAGAGATACTATAAAAGAAATTACTCGTAAACACCTTAGTGAAGATTTAGGTAAGTGTTATGGTCAATGTCTTACTGCAGTTGGTTGGGTAGGGGGCACTTTACCTGAAATGTATGAAGAAGATGGAATGGTAGAATTTTCTATGGCAGATGTAGCAGGAGGTGCTATAGCAACTGGTATAGCATTGGCAGGGGGGAGACCGTTATATGTTGTAAGATATCAGGGTTTTCAATGGTATAATTTGGCATCAGTAGTTAATTATGCCGCTAAATCAAAAGAAATATGGAATAGACCTTGTCCTATATTTGTTAGAAGTATAGCAATGGAAGGTGGAGTTGGACCTGTAGCAGGATCTTCCCACCACTCCATGGCTCAAAGAATGCCAGGTATAAAAGTATTATCACCAATGACACCTAAAGAATACCAATTAGCTTATGATTCTTATATGGAAGATGATGATCCATATTATATTTCTGAACATAGAAAATCATACGATAATAATAAAGAACTTCAAGACCAAGAATGTTTTTTAAATAATGCTGATTTTAGTATTTTTCCTATATCAATTACACGTTTAGAAATGGATAAGTTAAAATTATTAGCTGATCAAGAAAATATTAGTTTAAATATATATCACCAACTTTGGCTAAGACCTTTTAATATTAAAGAACATTGGATTGAAGGATTAAAAACTTCTAAATATGGAGGATTAGTTACGGATGATGATCATGTAGAGGGAACAGCTAGTAGTATAGCTAATGAATTAAGTGTAGCATCAGGTAAAGTAGTTAGAACTTTAGGATTAAAACCAAAAACAGCTGGATTTCACCCCACAGTAGATAATTTGCCCCCAACAGCAGAAGAAATTATTAAATACTTAAAAAATATAAAATATGGGATTTAAATGGCCGTTAATAAACGATAATATCACAGAACAGGATAAAAAAGTATTAGCTAATTTTATACTTAATAGTAATAGATTTACAAATGGGCCTAAAGTTAAAGAATTTGAAAAAGCTTGGTCTAAATGGTTAGGTACAAAATATAGTGTAATGGTAAATTCTGGGGCATCAGCTAATTACATATCAATTGCAATTGCAAAACATTTAAAAGGTAAAGGATCAGTTATTGTACCTCCTTTAGGTTGGGTATCTGATGTTGCATCTGTTGTAAATTTAGGTATGGATGTTGTATGGGTTGATGTAAATAAAACTAATTTTTCACTAAATGAAGATTGGTTAGAAAAAACTATCATAGATAATAAGTTTAAAGCTATTGTTTTAGTACATGGATTAGGATTTAATGGAATCTCAGATAAAATTATTAATATTGCTAAAAAAAATAATGTTATCTTAATTGAAGATTGTTGTGAATCTCATGGAGCAACATATAATAATAAAAAAATTGGCACATTTGGGGATATGTCTTTATTTTCTTTTTATTATGGGCACCATATAACAACTATTGAGGGGGGTATGATTTGTACTAACAATAAAGAAATATATGAATTAGCTAAAATGTTTAGATCACATGGAATGACTAGAGAAGCATCTAAAGAAACACAAGAAAAATATTTAGACCCTAATCTTAATCCTTTATTTACATTTGCAGTACCTGGATTTAATATGAGAAGTACTGAATTAAACGCAGTATTAGGATTAGAGCAATTACCAAAATTAGATTATAATATAAAAAGAAGACAAGAAAATTTTAAATTATGGTTAGAACATCTTGATTCTAAAATATATTTTACTGATTATAATATAAAAGGAAATAGTAATTTTGCATTACCTATAATTATAAATAATCCAGATAAAGAATTACTTAAAAATGTATGTAATATTTTAGAAGAAGAACAAGTAGAATATAGACTAGGAACAATTGGGGGTGGTAACCAGGCACGTCAACCATATATGAAAAAATTTACAAAACCAGGCACTATTAAATTCCCATTATATTATTCTAATTATATTCATGATAATGGTTTATATATAGGAAATCATACAGATTTAAATAAAGATCAAATTATTAATCTTTGTAAAAAATTAAATAATGTTTAAAAATAAAAATATATTAGTAACAGGTGGCGCAGGAATGATAGGCCGTCAATTAGTGGATTTATTATTACAAAAAGGAGCTAAAGTAACTATAGCTGATTTAAATGAACCTACAGATTTATCTAATGAAGTAATTTATAAAAAGGCTAATTTACTTTATTTTGACCAATGTAAAGAAATATGTAAAGGAATGGATTATGTATTTAATTTAGTTGGTATAAAGTGTTCTCCTAAAGTTACAATGGAACAACCTGCTGATATTATGGGTGCTATGATGCAGTTTAATACCAATATGTTAGAAGCAGCTATGGGGTCTAAAGTAAAATGGTATCTATATACTAGTACAGTAGGTGTTTATACTCCTGCAGAAATATTTTATGAAGATGATGTATGGAAAGGTTCTCCTTCTCCTAATGATTGGTATGGTGGATGGGCTAAAAGAATGGGAGAACTACAGTGTGAAGCATATGAAAAACAATTTGGTAAAGGTAGATGTTCAATTGTAAGACCTGCAAATGTTTATGGGCCATATGATAATTTTGATTTAAAAAATGCAATGGTAGTTCCTTCATTAATTAGAAAAGCATTTGAAAACGATATATTAGATGTATGGGGTGATGGGTCTCCTATTAGAGATTTTATACATGCTAAAGACGTAGCTAGAGGAATGATATTTGCTGTAGAAAATAAAATAACTAAACCTATTAATTTGGGTTCAGGCACTGGATTTACTATAAAAGAATTGGCCGAAATAGTAGCCGATTATTTTAGTAAAAAAATTAAATGGTCTCCTGAAAAACCCTCAGGTGATGCTAAAAGGATATTTAGTATGGAAAGAGCTAATTCATATGGTTTTTATCCTGAAATAGGGATTAAAGAAGGTATTGTAAACACTATAAAATGGTTTTTAAATAATCCTGATAAAATAGATAAAAAGTTTAATGCATTAAATAAATGATAACATTAGTTACAGGATGTAATAGTGGTTTAGGTAAATACATTAGTGAAAGTATTAAATGTATTAAAGTAACTAGGTCAAATAGAAAATCTATAATACAAACTTATAAAACTAAGGGAGTAGATCTAATTATTCATTGTGCTTTTGGGGGACAAGGAGGGTTTAGTCAAAATGAAGTACAAGATTATTTTAAATATGTTGACGATAATATATTATTTACAAAAGAACTAACTGAAATTCCTCACAAAAAAATAGTATATATTTCTTCTTTAGCTGTATATGAAAAAGAATATATGAATTACAAACATACTAAATTATATGCTGAATCTATTATTAACACATTAGGTAATGCTCCTCTTATTTTAAGATGCCCCGCAATGTTAGGTAAACATATGAGACCTAATAATGTATATAAATTAATAAAAGATAAAAACTGTAAATTATCATTAACTAAAAATTCTAGTTTTAATTATATATTACATAGTGATATTTTAGATTTTATATTATTTAGTTACAATTGGTTAATAAAGGGTATTATAGATTTTACTTCTTCTAAAAATATTACTTTAGAAGCTATTGTTGAAATATTAAATGCCGAACCTGAATATGGTCATTATACTTTCAATACTCCTTTAATTAGTAATGATAAGTTAATAGAATATAATAGTAAATTAAACAAAACATCTAAAGAAGTATTTAACCAATTTATAAAACAATTATGAAAAATATATTAATATGTGGCGCTACAGGTTTTATAGGTAGAAATTTAGTAGAGCATTATAGTAAAGGTAATAAAGTAACAGCAGTATACAATAAAAGACCTATAAATTTTCAACATCCTAACATTACCTGGATAAAAGCAGATTTAAGAAATCCAGAAGACTTAAAAGAGATTTTTAAAGATATAGATGTATGTATGCATTTTGCAGCAACTACTACAGGAGCTAAAGATATAGTATCTAAACCCTATATACATGTCACAGATAATGTTGTAATGACTTCTTTATTAATGAGAGAAGCATATCATCAAGGAGTTAAACATTTTATATTTCCTAGCTGTACAATTATGTATCAGAAATCTGAAGTAGCATTAAAGGAATCTGATTTTGATCCTAGAGAAGAACTTCAATCGTTTTATTATGGTGCTGGTCATACAAAGGTATATTTAGAGAAGATGTGTGAATTTTATTCTAGACTGAGCGATATAAAGTATACAGCATTTAGACATTCTAACATTTATGGACCACATGATAAGTATGATTTAGAAAAGTCTCACGTTACTGGAGCTACTATTACTAAGGTTATGACTTCTAAAGATGGTAAAGTAAACGTATGGGGATCAGGAGAAGAAAAAAGAGATTTATTATATATTGAAGATTTAATAGATTTTATTGATAAAGCTTTAAAAAATCAAAAGAATCCTTATGAATTATATAATGTTGGGTTAGGTGAAGGTATTAAAATAAAAGACTTAGTAAGGAAAGTAATTACTAATTCTGGTAAAGATTTAGAAATGGTTCACGATTTATCTAAACCTACAGTTCCAACATCTTTATTTTTAGATTGTAATAAAGCAAAATCTGAATTAGAGTGGGAACCTAAACATACCCTAGATCAGGGATTACAAAAAACAATTAATTGGTATAAAAAAAATATTTAAATGATTACACAAGAACAATGGGATTTTTATTGGGAACAAGGTTACCTAATAGTAGAAGATTTATTTAATGAATCTGAAATAAAGTATTTTTACGATCGTTTAGCTATGCATTCTGATAGTGAATGGAGTAATATGTTAAATCCAGATAGACATGATTTTTTAATTATGCATTCAGCTCAAAAAATAGCAGATATGAATAAACAGTCAGAAAAAGTTACATATTGGAAAGAATGTGAAAAAACATCAGAAGTTATTAGTCAATTATTTAAAGATAAAAGAATAGTAGATATACTTGTTGATTTATATAAAGATCGTATGTATGGATTATCAACTCATATGATATGGAAAAAACCAGGTACAAAAAATGCAAAACAAGCATGGAACCCACATCAAGATAATAGTTACGGTCAAAATAAAAATGGAAAAATATTAACTATAAATTTAATGTTAGATGATACAACAATTAAAAATGGTGCAATATATAACTTTCCAGGATCACATAAAGAAGGATTATTAGATGTAGATTGGGATAAAAGTTATGAAGACCCTAATAAACCTGGTAAATATTGTAATGTTCCCGAACAATATAAACAATATAATGTAATTGGTAAAAAAGGTACATTATATATACAACATGGAAATTTAATTCATGGTTCACATGGAAATACACAAACTGATACAACTAGAGGTATGTATTCGGCTACTTATATTACTAAAGACGAATATTTTCAACCAGGAAATGAAGCATTTAGAAAAAAAGTAGAATTATGAAAAATGTCCTAATAACGGGTATAACGGGAATGGTAGGTTCTCATTTAGCTGATTATTTACTAGAAAACACAAATTGGAAAATTTATGGTTTTTGTAGATGGAACGATAATTTAGAAAATTTAGAACATTTATCGGATAAAATAAATACTAAAAAAAGAATTGAACTTTTATATGGAGATTTAAATGATGTAGCTTCTTTAATAAAAGCAGTAAATAAATCACTTCCAGATTATGTATTTCATTTAGCTGCTCAATCGTATCCTCGAACTAGTTTTGATGCACCATTTGAAACTCTTGAAACTAATATTATAGGAACAGCTAAATTATTAGATACTATTAATAAATCTAATTTTAATCCTATAATACACGTATGTGCTTCATCAGAAGTATTTGGTAGAGTTCCAAAAGAATTTTTACCTATAAATGAAGAGTGTAAATTTCACCCAGCATCTCCCTATGCTATTTCTAAAGTAGGTACTGATTTAATAGGAAGATATTATGCTGAAGCATATGGTATGACTATTATGACTACTAGAATGTTTACTCATACTGGACCTAGAAGAGGAGATGTATTTGCAGAGTCAACATTTGCTAAACAAATAGCTATGATAGAAGCAGGATTAATTGAACCCGAAATACACGTTGGTAATTTAGATTCATTAAGAACTTGGTCAGATGTAAGAGATGCTGTTAGAGCATATTATAGATTAGTAACACATAATCCTATAGCAGGTGAATATTATAATATAGGTGGAACTTTTAGTTGTTCTATTAAAGAAATGTTATATTATTTAATATCACAATCTACAGTTCAAAATATTAAAATTGTTACTGACCAGGAAAGATTAAGACCAATAGATGCTAATTTACAAATACCAAATACTCAAAAATTTCAAAACCATACAGGGTGGGAACCACAAATAAGTTTTGAACAAACTATGGTAGACTTATTAGAATATTGGAGAAATAAAGTAAATTCAGGAAGAAAATTTTTAAGACGATGAAAATATTAGTTATAGGAGATAGTTGTATAGATAAATTTATATATGGAGATATAGAACGAATAGCCCCAGAAGCACCAGTCCCTGTTATTAAACCAGAAAGGTCTACAGAGAATCCAGGTATGGCTGCAAATGTAGCTGCTAATTTAGAAGCACTAGGGGCAAATGTTAATCTTTATACGAATGATACAAAAATTAAAAAAATAAGATACGTTGATAATCGATCTAATCAAATGGTATTACGTGTTGATGAAAATGATAATTGTGAACGTATAGACATATTACAATGGCATTTAGATGAATATAATGCAATAGTTATATCAGATTATTGTAAAGGATTTCTTACATCCTATGATATAGCTCATATAAGTAAAATAGCAAAATGTCCAGTATTTTTAGACACAAAAAAACAATTGGGTGAGTGGTGTAGTCAGATAGATTATATTAAAATAAATGATTTAGAACATAGAAAAAATTTTGAAACAATTCCTAACTACCCAATGTTACAAGATAAACTAATAGTTACTCAAGGACCTAAAGGATGTCTTTATAAAGAAAAAATATACCCAGTACAGGTAGTTCCAGTAAAAGATGTTTCAGGTGCAGGTGATACTTTTATAGCAGGATTAGTTTATGAATATGTTAAAAGTAATAATATTGAAAAAGCCATTAATTTTGCTCAAGAATGTACAACATCAGTAGTACAAAAACCAGGAGTAGCAACAATAAAAAATTAAACAATGAAAAAAGTAGGAATTTTATTTACAACTAGAAATAATTATGATATGTTAGAGAATTGGTTAAAAAGTTTTAATCATGAAGGTTTTCCTGTTCTTAACATAGATGAAAATTCAATTGAAGAAGAAAAAGTAAAAGGTAGAAAAATAAAAGATAAATACAAAATTATTCATATAGAAAATACAAAACGAGGTATATTAAATAACTTAAAAACAGCTTGTAAAATTTTTTCAAATGAGAGTGTAGAATGGGTTATTTGGTTACATCATGATTGTTGGCCTTTAACTCCTAACTTTTTTAGTAAATTTAATTCTTTAATTAATACTAAAAAATTAGATGAGTTTGGTTTAGTAGGATTTAATACTTACCATAAATGTAATCTTAAAGAATGTTATAATAAAAGACAACTACAGTATTTAGCCAGAGCTCCTTTAGAACCAGGAGATAATTGGTATAGAAATAAAGATAGATGGGGCGGTACAAGAGCAAGATTGGAATCAGGAAAATTTGATAAACCTTTTTCTGTACAAATACCTGCAGCATTTGGAGTAGCTGTTAATCTTGAACTTTATGATAAGGTTATAGAAGTTATTGATGATTATCATATGATGAATAGTTGGGATGAAATAGGATTTCAATTTATGTATAAAAATATATATAGTTTAGCTATTCCTTATTTGCATTTAGCCCACGATCCCGTTTTAAAAACAAGATTAGGGATTCCACAAGTTTCTTCTAAAGCTCATGAAGCTAATAAGGGGGGACATGATTATAATAAAAAAGAATTTGGTATAGACAATAAATATTTTGGAAAATGGGGATTATCTATATTAGAAGATAGATGGGGAATAAACTATGATAAAGCTAGAAAAACTTATAAAAGAGTTAGAGATAATTATAAAGGAACTTTATTAGATGTTTATTTTAATCATGATCCTATTAATGGTCCTTTAAAATCATTCCCCGATATAATATACGATGAAGACAGATAAAAAAATAGCTGTTATAACTCCTGTATCCCATTTAAAAGGTATAGTTGAATTACTTTTAACTAAAGGTAAAGTATTTTTGTATGAAAAATCTACAAAGCCCCAAGTTAGAGAATTATTATTAAACCATAATATTAATACAATTGTATGTAATCCAAACCATCAAACATATAAAATAGATAAGGAATTATTAAAAAATACTAATGTAAAAGTTATTAATTCATGTTCAACAGGATTAAACCATATTGACTTAAACTATTGTAAACAAAATAATATTGAAATACAATGTCATAAAAACGATTATGAACTAATTAATCAATTACCATCTACATCTGAATTAGCATTTGGTCTTATGTTATCTTTACTTAGAAATATTCCTAAATGTAATAATCATGTTTTAAAATACCATTGGGATTATACTCAATTTATGGGAAGACAGGTTAAAGATTTAAAAATAGGAATAATAGGATATGGCAGATTAGGGAGTATGATGGATAAATATTGTACATCATTTGATGCTAAAACATATATTTATGACCCTTATTTAAATATTCCCCAAATCTCTCAAACCCCCTTAGAAGTAATGTTTAAAGAATGTGATGTAATATCTCTTCATGTTCATGTTACAGATGAAACCAAATATATGATAAATAAAAATTTATTTGGATTAGTTAAAAAAGATTTATATATTATTAATACATCTAGAGGAGAAATAGTTAATGAAAAAGATGTAGTAAATGCACTTGATATAGGTAAATTAAAAGGTTATGGAACAGATGTTATTGAAAATGAATTTGATAATATAACAAAATCTCCTATTATTAGGGCAATGAATGAAGGAAAAAATATAATAACAACCCCACATATAGGAGGGATGACAATTGAAGGTCAAACTAAAGCATATGAGTGGTCAATAAATAAATTATGATAAAGGCATTTGTAATAATACCCGCTAAAGGTGATTCAAAAAGATTAATAGGCAAAAATAAAAGAATAATAGCAGGTAAAACACTACTTGAACACTCTATAGAATATGCACAATTATCTAAATATGCAACTACTATTATAGTATCAACTGAAGATAAAGAAACTAAAAAAATAGCGGAATCATATGGGGTAGATGTTGTTGATAGAAATAAAGATTTTATGGGAGAAAGAGAAGTTGCAGATGTATATATAAAAGTATTTAGGGAGTATGGTGATAATAGTTTTACCCATGTAGTAGGTGTACAACCAGATCACCCTGATAGAACAATACCATTAGATAAAATGTTAGAATATGCTGTAGAAAATAAATATGATGATTTATTTACAGTAGATCCTGATGGTACTAGAAATGGTTCAATTAGAATTGCTAAAGCAAAACATGTAAAAGTTGGAACCATGAGTAGAAGAGTAGGTAGTATGATGGATGATTGTACTAATATTCATAGTGAACAAGATTTATTAAACGCAGAAAAAAATATTATAAAAAATGGATAAAATTTTTAATTATTCCCTTAATGACATTAAAAAACATGTTAAAATTAAAAACGGTTGGGGAGCCTATTTTGTTATAGATAACTTTTTAAATATAAGTTTATTCAATAAATTATGTAATCAATTTAATAGTTTAGAAGATAAAAAATCAATATACACAGGTATAGGTGGTCCTCGAGTATGGAGAAGAAATGAACCTCAGGGAAATAGTTTTACAGTAGGGGGAGCAGGGAGTGAAATAAGTGGTTTTAAAAAGCTTTTTAATAAAAGTGAAGATTGGAAAAATTTTATACAAAAATTATATTCTGATGAATGTTATAAATTTATTCATAATATATTTTCTGATACTAACATTTATAAACAAACAGTTTTACCAGAAGATATAAGAGATGGAGTTATAGGATGTAAATTAAGTTCTCATACAAATAACTATGGTGATATAATCCATCCTGATAATACTAATAAAGTACTATCTTATTTACTTTATCTTGATCCTTATCAATGGAATAGTGACTCTTCAGGAGGTACCGACTTTTGGGAAGTTACAAATAAAATTATACCATATGATGAATCACCTCTTTCTATGGATTCTGAACTTAGGAAAGGTAAAAATAGTAATAAACCCCATTCTTTAAAATTAGAAGAAGCTAATAAAGTAAATAAATTTTTATCAGTAAATTTTAAACCTAATAGGTTTATAGGATTTATAAGAACAGATAAGTCGTATCATTCTATTCCCCCTAGAGTATTACCACAAGGAGTTACTAGAGATTGTCTTCAAATTAATATATGGAATAAAAATAGATTAAAATAATGAACGAGTACATTAAATCATTGAAAGATGCAGGTAAACTAAATATTTCAATTGATAAAACAAAAACATTTAATTGGAAGTACAATAAAATAGCGGGACCTTGTTCTGTAGAAGGACCCGAAATAGTAGATATAGCTAAAAAAATAAAATCGTTAGGTGCAAATGCTTTTAGAGCAGGTGCTTATAAACCTTGT
>MDSV01194953.1_pt1 | contig 19597 bp, 21 predicted proteins | sample 810851 | NCBI WGS metagenome assembly MDSV01 (sample SAMN05326640, study PRJNA326480) | marine metagenome | isolation source: seawater | place: Atlantic Ocean: North East | collected 2012 | reverse complement strand
CATTAAGAGTTGGTATAGCGTGGTGGATTATAAAGATCCTATGGGATAGGCTAGATAATTACTACCTATCAGTGTTTATAGGCGCAGAGCTTACATTCATAGTAGACTATTTTATTTTTGAGGGAGTGTTTTAGAGGTTAAATACATGCAAGGATACATTTATGAAAAATTTTGAGGATCTGTCAAAACAATATTTTAAGGTTAGAGCATCAAAAGGTAATAAAATTAACAAAATTAATATTAAAAAAGGCCGTAGGATAAAAGAAAGTTTTAATATAGACGCACATATTGTAGATGCAGGATGTGGTGAAAATAAATTTAGAAATTATTTCGCTAATTTAACCGCCTTTGATTTTGTAGATTATGGTAATCAAGATTATGTATGTAGTATTTTAGATGCGCCAATAAAGAAAGAAAGTCAAGACGGAGTTTTGTGTTTAGGTGTTTTACATGAATGTCCGGAAAACTATCTTATGCCAAATATAAAACAAATGCTGTCATGGCTTAAACCAGACGGTGGTTTAATTATGAAATGCAAATCAAAAGCAACCGAAAATAAACACCCACCAGGAAAAAATGGTTATTATTTAGAATACTTAACGCAAGGGTTATGGCCTGATGAAAAGATTTATAATGTAGGAAAAGAATTAAATTTAAAATTAGAATGGAAAGAAAAAATTAAAAAAAAGAGGACTACTTCATCAATATGGGACGAAGATATAGAAACAGATAATACAATTTTTGAAGGAAACTTATGGATGTGGAGGAAAAATGTTTAAAAAAAGTAAAGAACACTTAAAAGAAACAGAATGGGGGTATTGGAAACACTTGACTCACAGTATACATCAAAGTAATAAACTTATTGTGTGTGCAATTAAATCTTACATTCATGGTATTTTTCCATGTTGGTATAAAGCTGACGGTCCTATTACTATTTTTAAAATGTATCATCAAATAAAACGTATTCATCATGTAGCAAAATTAGAACGTGAAATGAAAGACAAAGGTGACTTATAATGGATGTAATGAGCTTACATAGTATACTTTGTTCCTACGGAGACGTAGTTGAATTAGATTACAAATTTTCAAATAAAACAATTGAAGAACTTAAACAAATAAACAATTGGCTTCCTAGTCCTAACGGAAAAACAGCAATTAATCTAACTGGTCCTATAGAAGATTTAGGTTTGGATACACCTCCTGAAATAAAACATAAAAGAAATCAACCTTATAATGAAAATTTAAAACAATGCCCAAGTATTATAGAATTTTTTGATAAATGGACAGAACTTGCTAGATGTAGGGCCGCTACAATGAATAAAGGCAGTTTTTTCAGACTACATAGAGATGCATTTAGGCTAAATGATCAATTTAGGATTTTTATTCCTTTAAACAAAACATCAGATGATGAATGGATGTTTATATATGATGGAAAGGTACAAAGATTCAAATCAGGAGTGCCTTATGTCTTAAACACTAGAAAGACGCACGGCAGTTTTGCTATGGCAGATGGTATATATCACATATTAATGAGTGTATTTTTAAATGAAAAAAATATAAAACAAATAGCAAAAATGTTGCCAAACTGTAAAGAACATTAGTATGCATGAAGACGGAAAAGATTTAATTTTTGTTAGTGGTGCTCCTGGAAGCAGATGGTCGGCAACTATAAGATCATTAAGTTATAACACAAATGTAAACATGAGTGACGAAAACTATGCTTCTGAGGATGCATTCAGTGTAATCTTAACCAAAGACGGTGTAGACAAAAAACAAGCATGGCATAGAGGAGCATACTGGGGTCCGTTTCACAAACAAGGTCATAAATTTGATAATTTAGATAAAATGTCAAAAGATGAAATAATGTCAGAAATATACAAACCTTTTGACAACAAGAATGGAGTGAAAATTATAAAGAGTCATTGGTTTGCATATCATTTAGATTTTATTAGTAAAACGTTTCCTAGATCTTGTATAATGGGTGTATATTTGCCAGATGACGTATGTTTTGATTGGTGGAAACTTGTAGGAGGCTGGGATATAACTTATCCTATATATACATGGTATAAAAATGATGAACGAATGCAAAAGAAAATTAAACAAGAGAATAGTCACCTAATAAGATTTTTTAGCGAAAAAGGCATAAATCTTAAAAGATATTTTTCCATAACAGATTTATATCATGATCTATCATTGCCTAACACTTTTAGAAATGATATAGACATATCTGTGTTTGATGAGTTTGATAATGAAAAAAATATTAAATTAGGAAACGATAAATTCCAAAGGATTACAAACAAAAGAATTTCTAAAGTCATGTTAGGAATTTATAATCCTAATAATGGACTAATTAACAATGTATATGAAGACGCTCTTGCTAATAATCCAGAAGGGTTTAATTACAATATAAGAGACTATAAGTCTGTATCTAGAAAGGATTAAAAATGGACGGAAGAATGGATTACACACCTGTAGATTTTTTTACATTATATGGACACATTGTACCATTAAACATTTATGCAGAAACTGAACAACCAAGAGAAGATTTAATTGTAAAAAATAGAGAAGAAGGCTTAGTAGGAGCAAAAACTATGCACATGTATTCAACTGCTCCAGACAGCTGGAATATACCTTCCGATATAACATATCATAAACCAACTTATATTGAAATGAATCAAGGTAGTTTCTTTTTACCACATAGAGATAAGTTTGGCAAATTTGCAATGAATAAAGATATTAGATTGCTGTGTTTTACAAACAATACTCACCCTCATCAATACACATATATAGTTGACGATAAAATTACAAACTTTCAAGCAAGAAGATGGTATGCTATGAACACTAATTTATCACATTACGGATTTTGCTTTGCAGATGGCACAGTACATTATGCATGTGATATACAACTAACAGACGAACGAACTCGCAAATGGCTTATCAAACAAGTTGAGTACTGCGATAAAAGTCTAGGCTATGCTAGAAAGTAGATAAATAAGTATAGTAACAACGGAGAACTAAACATGCAATATCACGTTATTATAGGTGTAGGATTTTCAGAAATGAGAACAGCTGCCATTAAATTAAAAGACAAACTAGTAGAAGCTCACGGAGCAGATGCTGTGATTTCACAAGTGTTTGGTTCGCTACGTAACTGGAAACACAACGCAGAATTACCAGAAAAAGCCTGGAAACAAGAAAGTGGTCATGATGGACTAGGTAATTTAGGTACAAAAATTATTGCAAAAATTACTGATAAAACAAAACATTGTGTAATTTGGGGACCAGGAACACTAAGTAACATGGACAAAGTTCTTACACATTTAGTATCTAATAATAGATCCACACCAAATGTTGAAAAACTTACATACGGACATACATTAACAGCATATATTTTAAAAACAAAAGAAAATGTAGCTACACTTGTAGATAATCTTCAAAAAGATTACGATCAGGCTGACTCAAAAGGTCATTTACTGACTAAAGGCACAGGACTTGTAAATCCTACTACTGAACAAATGCAAGCCGCTAAAGACAAATATAATGAATGGTGTACAACTTATGTAGCAGAAGCAACTGACTTATGGTCAAACTATGATGATGAAGACTGGTCTGCTTGGGGTGGTTGGAATGCAGATGGAACACCAACACAGGTTGGTGCTGGAATGACAGACGTAACCAGTTATTCAAGAGAAGACGGCACAACAGCAAATTTTACAAATAATACTGCACAATATTATATCACCACAGTATAATTATTTTATTCCAATTTTCATAAATCTAATGTAGCCACCTTGATCTGTGAGATCAAGTTCTCCTTCGTAAAGTGTTTCTGACATATGAATACTTTCACTAAATTCTTTAAGACTATTACTGCAATTTACATGTTCATCTAATTTTGTAAAATTATTACTTTGTAAAATTACAAGTTTGTCTTTTGGAATATTTGAGTACCAATCACTAAAGTTAGCAATATGTTCACAACTTGTGTTTATAATAGTATCCGGCATATCAGTTAACGTAACAAACTTTTTATCATATGTCAGAGTGTCATAGGTTGTTGGGTATTGCATATTATTAATATCTAACGTTGTTGCTTTGAACTTCCAATTATCAATTACCCAAGGCAAATTAAATTTTTCTGCTATTTCTTTACAACTGTCATCGATATCAAAACTTCTAATTTTCGTTACCAGAACATTAGATTCAAATAACATTGTAGCAAGTGTAGCATACCAACCCGCACACAAAAAAACTATACCAAGATCAGGACAGTATTCTTCTACTTTTTTAACAAGCCATTCTTTACTTTTTAATTGTCCACCGCTGATGCAATCCTTGTTGAAATTAGGATCATCAAGGACATAGTATAAACTTTTAATTATTTGTGTTGTCATTAAACTCTGTCTTTCATTGTTGTTGATTGAAATATTTTTTTAACCAACCAAAGTCATTTATTTTTCGCAGTTCAGTTTTATTTTCTTTCCAACGCTGACCATATTCTTTTCCTGATTTTGCACCTGCTATGCAATATTCACCAAAAGGTTTGTTTTTTCCTTTTGTACACCATTCGTTTAATCTTATCTCTGTTTCTTTATCATTCTGTCCATGTATAACTCTACTACTAAGTTTCACACATTCCCTAAATGCACTTTTCCAGGTACTAAAAGGATCTGTATTAAACAAAGAAATATTGCTAACTTCAGGCATAGCTTTAAATCTTACACTGATACTAGTTGTCATATCTGTGCTTTCGGGATCAACATTTAACGTAAGTCTTCTTGGCAGTAATTTTACTCCCCCATTACCATAAGTAAGCCTATTTACAGGATTTTGACTTCGCCATACATGCACAATGTTTTGCTCATTAATAGATACTGTCATTTGAAAATTAAAATTATCGCTAATATAAGCATCACCGTCAACTACATAAAACATATCAGATTTACAAAGTTTTGCCGCTTCTATATGTGCTTGATGAATACCTGTAACTCCATGTACTCTCTTTGCCCATGGCATTTTATCTAATAATCTCCTATAGTTTTCATCACAATTTGGTTCATTGTAACTTATAAACACCACATCATACACTGGCTTAGGAGTGCTTGCCAGAATATCTATTTCTTTCTTGTTTGCAAAAAACCTATATTGTGCTTCTCTAGGATGCACTTCTACTTTTTTAGGGTACAAACATATTCCATTATATTTGTCACCATTTTTAAATACGTGAATTATTTTTTGATCCCATTCTTCGGGTGTATAGGTAAAATTAAAATCCTTATCTACAAATAAATCGTCCCAAATCACCCAAAACATAGATGTAAAAGCTGATTTTTGTGCAGAGTCAAAATTTTCAGCATATTTTAATGCAAAAAATTTGTCTTTTAGATCTAAATAGTGTTGTGTTTTTTCACCAACAAAAATTATATCATACATTCCTAATTATACACTTTCTTAGACATTATGTCAACCATACCTTATCTTATCAAATAAATTTAAGAACATAGGCATATGGGATCTTTCTAAAAATTTAGCCCGATTTACAACAGCAAATTTTTTAAGCATTTTTAAGGCATCCTTTACCTCATTTGTGTGTCTATTGTTTTTAATTCTAGTTAATTCTCTACAAATTAAGTCAGCTTTGATATTTGCATCAACATAAGTGTCATATTTTTCATTTATTAGATCAAAAAAAGTAAAATATCCCTGTTGATTAAGGTACTTCATTATTTGCTGGCTACCGAAAACTATAAAAGGTTTACCCATCACTAAAATTTGCCATAAATCTAAATCTGTAAACAACGAGTTTACTTCACTAATATATACCTTGTCTTTTTTATTAGGTGCCCAAGGAGTCAATATACTTATTAAGCTGTTTTTATGGTAATTTATATTATCATCCTTGTGTATAATGGTGCCATATTCATACAAGTCATTTGCTTCTAGTGCTGTATGCAATTCTGTACAGTTTAATGCTTCAGGATATTGTGCAAAGTTATGGTATAATAATTTGGGATTCCATTTATCCATATCAAAATCTAGCACAGGCATAGGATCATTTATAGGTTTGAAGAAATTTTTATATTTTACAGTATCTTCGTTAATTATTAGACGAGCTTCTACTTGCCACCAATCTATGCTATAGGATTTATACGGGTGTAAAAGTTCTTGGTAGCTGTTATTCATATCGGCAGTTACAATAATTATATTTTTAATTGGGACATTACATCTCATAAACATTTCTGCAACATGTCTTAAACGAATTACTTCATTATAACCTTGTAATGTTTGTCCAAGCAACAAAACTTTCATTTTTCCAGCACGTAGGTAGTCTAATGTTGCGTGTGGTATTTTAATATTAATTCCATATGATACTTCAAAAGGATAAAATATGTCTTCTTTAAATCCTTTTACTGGATCAAATATATCATCGCCTGTAAATAGGCTAATTTCAACATCATTTTTTTGCATTGAATAGAAAAAACTAGATATAACTTCTACCATACTATCAATACAGCTTCTATCGCCGAAAGGTAATGGCCAAACATCTAGATTATCGTCGTAATAAGAAGTGATACCATTAGGCACAGGGCCTACATCAGTAATTTTATCATAATAAAAATTAATCGCCATATTCTTTCAACCATAAATTCCATACTTCAGTAAGTTTTGGATGAATCTTTGTAATATCTTGTTTTCTTATTCTATCGTATGTAAGTGTTCTTTTTACGAAATGCCTTCTTAGATTTTTATATTTTTCTATTGTTTCTAAATCAGTAGGCTCTGGCGCACTTAGTCTAGTAATTAAATGATGTATACGGCTTGCCCTAGCCTGTTCTACTGTAAATAAATCTATACGAGTTTTTAGTTCTTGGGCAATTTCTATTCTATATTCAAAAGGTAATAAATCCATCATTAAGTCTTTAGGTCCATTTACCGGATTAAAAATTAGAGCTCTAGATTTTCCTGTTGTATGCCAATAATCTATTAATTTTACTAAATCCCATGCATTATAAGTTTGGGCTGTTGCTAGTAATTGCACTCTTATTCTAGGCAACTTCAAATAATGTTTGTACGCTTTGTCTAATTCAGACCAATTTGCTCCATATCTTATGTAATCATTTGCGTATCCTATTCCGCACATACTAAAATGTAAGTCAACTTCACTAAAATTAGGCAACAATTTTGCAGTTTTACTTTTAAGCCTACTACCATTTGTAGTTATATCTAAATTTAAATGCGTATTTCCAGTATCAACGCACCATTTTAATAATTTATATACGCCTGGCATAAACAATGGTTCTCCACCTGCAATTTTAATAAGTTGTAGTTTTGGTATTTGTTTCTTGACACTTTCAAAACATACAGGGTCTTCTATCCAATCTTTAACGTCTTTCCAGCCTTCGGCCATTATATCTTGAGTTTCTGGATATTCTAATTGTTCTTTAGCTATTGTGCTACTTATTACGCCAAAGCACATTCTACATCCAAAATTACACAATCTTCCAGGACGAAAATCAGCCCATGTTGGCCCTCCTGTACTATTTCCTTTTTCTATATCTAAACTTATATGATTCTCTTTCAACCTATCCCTTACATACATATTGTTCAAACTTTCTCTATCAGAACCTCCTCCTTGTCTATCTGCTTTATAGCATGTTTCACATCGGGGTTCAAATTCTCCTTCGAGCATTTTTTTACGTACATTTTGCATTTCATTGCCAGTCCAGATTTTTTGTAAATCATGTCCTTGAACTTTATCTAAAATTGGATTATCATAATCTGCAATACAACAAAGATTTACTAATCCATCTGTAGCAATATATTGATGAACGAATGGCATAGAGCAAAATGCAGGATTATTTTTTACCTGGGACTCTAAATCAAGGTCATACTTTTTCGACATTACATTCCTTTATCATCTTATGTATATCAGGCAAAGATGTTTTCCATGATTCTCCCCTGATGGCATCTAAATCTTCCATCCAAGGCCATAAATTATTATAATGCGTTGAATTTGGTTTTTTATCCCATAGATGATGTAAAATAGTTTTACATCTTTGTTCTACCCGCTTGCAAAATGCTTTTTCTTTTGTTGTACTATTCCATTTTAAATTTATATCTTCTATAAACTTTTTATATTTTTTGTCTATATAATTTTTGTATGGTATTGGTAAGTTTTGTATATTAAGTTTGCCTGGAGAATATAAATTATGCACAATAATTACCGACTCTATACGATTCCAATTTTGTTCCTTCATCCACCATTGCATTTCAGGAAAATGCAAAACGTTTTGTACACTGAGAGTTAACGTAACACTTGCTATTAATTTTTCAAACCCCTTTTCTCTATCAACTCTACGCATATTTTTTAACACAGTAGAAAATTTACCTGGATGACGAATAAACTCAAAATGGCTGTTTATTCCGTCTATACTCATTCCTAAATTTACTTGTTTAAAATATTTCCATTGTTCAAAAACTTTACTAGGAATTCCAGCCATATTAGTATTGTAATCTAGTGTAACTTGATTAGCAGTACCTCGTTTAATGTAATAATCTAATAATTCTCGATGTTTTAAATTGATTGTAGGTTCTCCACCTGTAAAATAAAATCTTTTTATGGTATCTAAATTATCCATTATATGTTCCCATAATTTTGTATAAGTTTGATCAGGGTCGAATAAATTAGGAACAGTATTTGTTCCGTCTGGCAGGGTTTGTATAGACACTTTATTATGCTCTCTGTAATTAAATGGTTCATTAGGATTTAATTTGACCCAATCATCATACCATAAACTACTGTCAGTTGGACCACAGCTTCTACACTTTAAATTACATTTATTACCAAATCTCAAATCCATGTATGTTATAGGAAAATCTTCGTTGCTAATACTTCCGTCCGGTTTTGTTAACTCAACTGCTTTATGATAAGTGTCTTCGTATAACTTTCTAGTCCATTGTCTTTTACTTCCTATACCGTTTTTTTCTTCTGCTGTACATAATCTACATATATCTGGATCGATACCATTCATCATATCTTGTCTTAATTTTTTCCATACTGGTGCATTTCTATGTTCTGTTACATCATCTTTACCAGTAAGTACTGTACCATCTTCTTTATATATTGTTCCATATGGATCATAAATCATTTGACAACACATACGTATACTACCATCTGCATTTGTTGCTAAATGATTCCACGCAATAGGACAAAATGCTTTCCATCTATCTTTGTTAATTAAAATATTTTCTCGTGTTTTATCTAATTCGTCTGTATCTATTTCTAATCTTAGTTTTAGTAATGTTCTTATTTTACGGCCTTGTGGAGAGTCCATACTAGGTAAGTTTGGCCTGTTCCATAACGCTTCTAGCACTGGTTGATCTTTGTCAAACTCTGCAACTGTTGCCATAACTTCAATAGGACAATCTGGATGCTGTATCATTTTAATACGTTGTTGCATTGTACGAAAAATATTCAAATCAAAAGACATTGGTTCTTTATATTTTTGTAAAATTTTATTATTTTTCTTAATCCATTTTGTAATAATTTTCCTAAATTTTACTGTCTTTAAATTAGGAAATATTCTCTGTAATTGAACTGTAAGGCTACCGCAATTTTTATCTAAGTCATCTATATTTATTAGATGTGTTTTTTTAAAATGATTTACATATTGATTTAATCTTGTTAAGTCCTTTTTGTATTGATCAACATGTGTATCAACAAATTCCTCTTTTAAAGATTCTACATCTTTCAGTTTATGCCAAGCTATCTTTGTCCAGTATTCAAAGTTTTTTGTGAGATAAAAACACAACACAGTCATGTCTTTATCCCAATAAGATAATACTTGAGAATCATAGTGATCTTTGTACAAATCGCTTTTGTTTGGATCATCCTCACCAGAATATATATGTGTATCTGGATTTGGGTCTCTGCAATAGACTTTTTTACATACTGTAAACCATCTATTTTTACCTACATCTATTGTGGGGATAGAATTTAATTCTGGTACACACTGACTTAATGCATACGTAATTACTTCTCCGCCTACACCAGCGGTATATAACAAAAGATAATTATCCTTGTTGTTGGAAAAATCCAATTTCATTATCACTATATCCTACTAATTGTCCGCTGTCATGGCCACGGATGGGTACTAAACTTATTGCACCTATTTGTCTATCATTTGCGCCTATATCATTTATTCCTAATTTTACAATTTTATTATAAAATTCTCTTGCTCTATCTAGCATACCAGGAGGTGTCATTAATTTCACTTCTAACCAATGATCATCTGATACTTGTTTATGCCTTTCTATAATTATTTCACAGTTTTTTATAAATCTTTCTTCGTTACCAGGATATAAATCCATACTACCGAAATGGGCACTCATATTTACACTATTAATATATTTACATGCTTCTGTCCAGTACTTTGTACTACGACTACCATTTGTTGTAACAAGAACCCATTGATTTTTACTTTTTAAATGTTTCAGTATATCTAAAAATTTAGGGTTAATTGTAGGCTCGCCACCTCCAAAGTTCCATCTAATACTTGCACCTTTACTCCATGTATCAATTGCTTTATCAATAGTTTCTATAATTTTATTATAATCATGATGTGCTTCTTTATTATTATGTACACTAGGCCAACAATAATCGCAGTCATAATTACACCTTCTAGTGATGTCCCAAAGAATTTGATAATCAATTGGAAAGTTCATCTCTATTCCTACTGGTGTAGTATCAAATGCATCATGCGGATTAGCCTTAGGATCTTGATATTGCCCTTTGTTTTGTCCATCATACCCATACTTTGTAACATTTAAATTTTTTAAAGCAGATTCGTCTTTGGCCTTACTTAATATAACGTCTGCTCCGCACCCACAGCTTGTTAGAGGACAAATAGTCCATTCTTTAGGTGCCTGCCACCCTGTAAAGATACTACCTTGCAACCCCCATGCTTTAGAATCTACTTCTGCTTTCCATTGCCAAGTAGATGGATTTTTCATAAATTGTTTGTAGGGATCATCAAAAAATTGTTTCTCTAATTTTTTAATGTACTCCATTAGAGTTATATGTTGTTCAGACACTTCCCAATTTTTTTTTGGCATTGGCCAACCGTTTTCAGTGTTTTCTTGTATCCATTTTTTGTGTGGATATTCTCCGATAAAAGATTCTCTATATTCTTTCCATAATCCATCTATTAATTTTGGATCCTGATTAGTATAGGTTTTTACACGTTCATTATGAATTTTACCGTAGTGAGATGCACTTGCACAATTTGCTATCCATACATTTCCGTCATAATCTATATACAAACTCCTTACACCAGCACTACATTTCCAATCTTTCCAGTTGTTTAGTTTGTTTGCAATAACTTCATCTACACTATATAGACTATACTGATTATTTTTATTGTAAATCCTAAGTTGTCTATTACCTGTAGGCTGGTCCACTAAACTAATACCTTCTTACTCATAATATCAAAATTACAATGACAATAACTTTTATTACATATTACAGGATCAACTGGCCACGCTATATTATCAGGATCTTTCATATTCCCTAAAGAACCTCCTACCCTACACCAGCCAATCATTACAGTACCATCAAAGTCTACAACGATTTGTTCAACACCGCTATAACATTTCCACCCTTCCCAGTTGTTAGTATTATCGGCAATAAACCTATGAGGCGCTTGATTTTTTGTTTTGCAGGTTTTAGAATTAATCATATCCATACTGCCTCTATATAACTTAAAGTCTTTATTATATTTAATATGCTTACCAAAATCTTCCCATTGCCTATCTATTGTAACTAGTTGTTGCTCTGTATATGGAAATCTTTCTGTTCCAAAGTCAACCACAAGAGGTTGTAAAGCTAGACTGAAATTTTGTACTTCTTTTACTAATTTTTTTGTTAATTCAACACCATTGTTGAATTTACCAAGATCGGTATGCATCATAATATTGACATGTGTCCTACATACCTTAGACATAATTTTTACTACTTCTAAGAAATGACCAGCTTCAGCACTCTCAGGATGAAAACTTAAACAAACATGATCAAAATTATTTTTATTTTTTTCCCACCAACGAATAGTACGACTTGCATTACTTATAAATCCTATGTCATGCCCTTTGGACTTTATGTATTGAGCACATTTAATAAAGTCTTTCCATAACGTAACTTCTCCACCAGTGAATTCAAAATATACTTTTCTCGGTGCATAGTGTTTTTCGCATGTATCGATAAATTTTTTAATTACTTCAAAATCTTGCCAACCAAAGCTACCGTTGTTTAAAATAGGAGGACAATAACTACAAGAGTAGTTACACATATTTCCTAAGTTCCAATTCACAACGACCCAGTCCTTGGCCTCTTTGTGATGATGGTCTAGGACATCATAAATCATATCTTTGTGCATTTTATTTAACCCCTGATCCAGATAGTCCTTTATGCCTGTTGACTCGATCAGGTTGTTGATAAATTACCTTAAAAAATTTACTAGCACTTTCTGTAAAAGGCTCTATAGCAATAGGTAGCTGTAATTCATTAACAAGTTTTGTACCATATGAAGTTGACTCTTCAGTAACTTTGTTGCTATCTATCAAAGAAAATTCTTCTTGCCATAGATTATTTAAATATTCAAAATCTCTTACATTAACATAGTCCCAATCAGTACACATTGTTTTATATACACCTGCTCGAGTACCAAGCATTGCCCAGTCACCGTTTTTAACATCTGCGCCTACCATTGCCCATATATATAACCAGTGTAAACATCTCCAGTGTAAGTTTAAAAAATCATTTTTTTCAGGTTTTATACCTTGATTTAATGATAGCTTTACACCTTCTCTAAAGCCCGCTCGCCATGCCTGTTGTGGCGTAGCGTTATTATATACATCTGAAAAGCAACTATTCATTTGCACATATTTTAAGTCCCAACAAAAATCAACCTGAGCGTGTTCGTTATCTGGATCCGCATTTTCATGTGTACGCATTTTAAGGACATATTCTTTTGGCCAACATTTTAGTCCACCGTTTCCATATACTAAACCGTTTACTTCATTTTTTCCAGCCCAACTAATTACACAGTTTTCTAATTCTACATCATCTTCAAAAGATATTTCTTCTTTTAAAAAATTATCTTTAATTTTATTATCACCGTCTACTGTAATAAATCTATCTGTTTCGCTTAATTTTGCACATTCTTTATGAGCTGCATCTGAACCTTTTATACCATGTACACGTTTTGCCCAGGGAATTTTTGTAAGTAAATCTGAATAATTTTCTTCTGCATTTGGTTCATCATAGCTTAAATAGATAACATCATAATCCAAAACTTTAAATTTATTAGGCATATGTATTTCATTTCCTCACAACATGATAAAAAATTTCATCATTTACAGGGCAATATAAACTAATCTTGTCTAACACAACAATACTATTGTTATCAGATTCTATATCAAATAATTTTTTATCTGCAAATTTTTTCATGTCTATAGTTAATTGTCCTAGTAATATATTAGGATTATTCTCCTCTGTAACATAAACTTTTTTATACTGACTTAAATATTTATTGTTAAGGATTCTTGACTCAACTAGTCCTGAAATATTAGCTTTTCCCTGCCATTTTTCTTTCTTTTTATCTTGGAAAATATAAAAAGATAAAGGATCATATTTTGTAACTTTATCTAATCTCTTTATTTCGTGTATACTTTTATCAACATCAAAATTCTCTGTTTCATCTTTCCTTAAAAATTTTGGTGGAGATTCAGGACTTAAAAGAATATAATAATCTACAAGATTGCACTTACCAGATACAAAATCAACATATAGATCTTTATCAATTACTAAATGCGGATTATCACTGGTTAATTCGTTTGTTACTGATAACAAATCTCCTGATTCACTATAATATACATAAAACATTATACTGACTCCAGTCTACTAATTAATCTATCAGTAAGAAATTCTGGTTCAACGTAATGTAAAATATTTCGTTGCAAAAAATTTCCAACCATCATAGTTTTATCTTTTGTAAAATAACCACCTAATACTGTAGTCCATTTACTTGGTACTTCATGCCAATTTTGACAATGAGGCTTCATATGAGTGAATGTAATAAATGAATTTGGATCTGTTATGTTTAAAGTGTTATCTAATATCTTACTAGCAATACTACAACTTAGATCCATACTACACCATTTTTGATAATAGTTTCCGGCAAATCTTCCATAAAACAATTCCCAGTTAATCATAATTATTTCTAACAGTTTAAAAAATTCATGAGCTTCATCACTTTTCTTAAAATAATAAAATGCAGAATATAAATTGGGCAAATTATTTTCGTCCCATGTTTTTCTGTAATATCTTGTAGTTACATTTTCATTACGATAATTCTTAACATTGCTTACAAAAAATAAATTTCTTTTTTTAAGTTCCTTCCACCAATGGGTGATGTCATGTAAGATTAGCATGTCAACATCCATTACAATAGTATGTTCATAAGGAGAAGCATGATATATTTTCCATCTATTTTCAATCTTCCAATCTGTATGTTCTGCTTGATCAGTCCAAGGAATATCTATAATTTTATCAAACACATGTTTGTATTCTTTAGGCACTTCGTCATTTGTAATTAAAGATACATTCTGTCCTTTATTAAATTTATGAATACTTACAGCTAAAGCATATGCCTGCTTTATATAATCTACTTCAGAATTATTCTGTGCTAATAAACAAAACCCATCACTCATTTTCAAACTCTTTATCTATTGCTCTACCCAAACTAAACTTATTCATTACATGTACGTTTGCATCTTCAACTGTTGCACCTACAAAACTGCCGCCGCTTGTATAATCACAAATAAATGACATCTTATTTCCTTCAAGCTGATGTAACATGTCGCCGTCTGAAGCCATATACATATTTCCTGGCATTTTTTGTGGCCAAGGTCCTAATTGAAATCCCTGCAAAATATGTATTGCCATACTAAAAGAAAAATCGTTTCTGTAATTATTATTAGGAATTTGATACATTAACCTATAATAGGACCAGTTGTCTTTTATGTGCTGAATTAGGTTAAAATACATTTCCATAAAGTCTGTTTTTTTAAAATAAAAACCTGTTGCCCACCACATATCAATCGAGCGGTCACTTATCCTGTCAAACTTCTGTAATCTTCTCAAAGTTTTTGCAATGTCCGTTGGTTGTCTATAAATTAAAAAGTCTTGCTCCATTTTAAAACAATTTAACAATTTATCATTACAAATAATAAAATCTACATCCAACACTATAGTTTCATCAAACGGTGTTAGATTATAACAATCTGGTCTTGAATGATTTTTCCATTCTAATTTTTTTGTGCTGTATACTCCATCTAGGAAAATACGTTTTTGTAAAGTATGTATAGGAGGAATATCTATTACTTGATCAATATATTTTTTATAAAATTTGTAAGTTGTTTCTAAATACCGAGAGTTATCAGTAACTAATGCTACAGGCAATTTTAAATGCTCTTTAATTTTCTTTGCACAAAAAACTGCTTGTTTTATATAGTCTACTTCTAAATTATTTAATGCAAAAAGTAATACACCTTGCGTCATAGATCCAGAATACCTTCAACGGTTCTAGTTTTTTTAAGTTCATTAAATTTTTGCAAATATGAATTTGAATTTGTAGAGTATATATCTAAAATTTTATCAAGAAAATCTTTTAAATTTTCAATTTCAATTGGAGAATTGTTATCATCTATAAGAATTGAACTGCTTTGATTATTTTGTATCAAAGTATTACAAAAATTGATTAATTCTCTATTTACGTTAAATTTTCCGCCGTTGACATAATGTACACAATTTTCCAAAAATTTTTCATGAATAAGATTACGTTGGTTATTTAACGTAATCATGTGATTGGAAAAATCTAATGCTTTTTCTAGCCTATCATCCATAGAATACTCCTTCAGTAATACTAATATTATATACTAAAAACTGTGAGTTGTCAATGGTATAATTGGCTTAGCTTATTGGTTGAGCTACAGAATATGTTGGTGTTGTAATACTAATTGGACCATTACAACGAGTCTGAGACATAGAAAGGTTAATATCCAAATCAATATCTTCATCAGTAAACGGATCACCAGTATCTGTATCAGCCCATGTAAATCGGAAACTAATTGTTCCACTGCCATTGTGTTTAGCTTCTACTTTGATACTATTTTCTGCATAGCTTGAAGCTGAACCAAATTTTACAGCAACTTGCTGATATGAAGTTGTCAAATCTTCTGAACCAAAGCCTGAGCCAACTGTAGCAGTACCTGTTGTAGTAGTAGAACTATTTTTAAATGTAATAGTTCCAAAATTAGTAAGCATGGTATTCCAATCTGCTGATTTACTTCCAGATCCGTTTGCTCCTGCTGTAGAAAATCTTATATCACCGCCGGTGTTAAAAAAATGTCTCCTATGATCATCACCATTTGCAGTTACACTAGATCCATCGTCGTTTTTACACGTATAACCGCCAGCAAATGCAACGTCTATAATTGCTGTTAATGTGCCATTCCACGTGGCAGTATAAGATGCACCAGATGTTGAAGGAGTAATTTTAGATTCTAGCACTAAATGACTAGCAAATACCTGTTCTGGATCTGCTTCAATTGCCGTAAATGTTATCCCAAAATCATTTACACCTTTATTGGAATCTGGATTAACAATGCTAAAGGTATCAGTGGCATTATCTCTAAGTACTGTTGAGCCAGTACCAACATTTGACTCATCAGCACCAATTATATTGCCACTTACAATTTCTCCTATAGCAGTCGTAGTGTTAAGTTGATGTTGATGAATTAAATTTAAGTCTGTTCTTAAGCCAGCCCATTGGTCGGCACTGATATCAGTTGTACCAACTACTGCGGTACCAGTATTAGACATTGCTATACCGTAGCCTTTCTTTCCGGCACCAATACCCAATATCAAATTCACCCGTTGTACATAGTCATTATACAACGCTGCTTCAACATTAGATCCAACAGATGGCATATTTTTTCTCCATTATACTGTAATATAATGTATTTATCGAAAGATTAGGTGTTTGTTTTAGAGTTCTGAAGTGTTATTGTATGTAGGCGATGGTACTGAAACGTATGTACCCGATGGTCTACGGTGTGTGATGGAACTTAATATATCGCCTGTAACATTTGGATCACCGCCGCCGTCAGCATTATCTTGAAATTCTATATTAAATTCAATAATGTTATCAGCAAGTGTACGAGCATTTACAGTATACATGTTATTTTGATAATCGTAAGCTGTGCCTAATTTATGAAAAATTCTTTGCGAAGAACTAGTAAGTTCAAAATTTCCTATTGCTGTTGGTACTCCTGCACCTGTTTGTGTAGTAGCATGAGATGCCATTGATATAGTACCCATGGCAGCTAACATAGACGCCCAGTCTGAATCTTTGCCTCCGCTACCGTTTGATAGATTAGCTTGAAATCTAATTTGTCCGCCTGCATTGAAAAAATGACGTCTTGCATCTGCGTCTGTGAACGTCACTGTAAAAACATGTGTAATAGTACCATTCCATTCAGACACTCTTGTGCTTTGCAATACTGACTCAACAGATGCTTGTGTATCATCACATAATTGTTTGTCTGCTTCTAGAGAAGAAAGTATAGAAAGATAATCATTAACACCTTTGCTAGTATCTGTTGTACCATCTTTGTCTATAGACTCTGATGCACCAATTCTATCAGTAGGATTAATTATTGATAGAGTTGTAAGACTACCTGTTTGATGAGCTCTACATTTATCTATATCTGATTTTAAATTAGCAAGATGTGTAGCTGTAATTACAGTATTTGCTGCAACAATTGAACTACTTAGTGTTTGTCCGTACCCAGTATCACTAAACCCTTGTCCTAAAACAGTCTCAATTCTACTCTGTAATCCGTTAAAGGTTGCTGCTGTAATTAATTCTTGGGCGTTAACTGTCATAGCGAACTAATCCTATTTTTATACTTTTAATACACATTCAACCAGCTTTTCGTTTTCATCTTCATTAGACTCTAATGCAATACCTACAATATCTCGCCCTTGTGAATCAGCTGATTGACATACCCCATTTTCTCCTACATATACAGGATCGCCCTTTTCTACTTTTCCTATAACTCTAACTGGTACTCTACCTTTTAATGCTATTGGTTGTCCTTCACTATTAGCATTCATAAGTAATGCTGGTGAATCAGATGTTACACCAATACACATATCTACGTCTGATGCTGGGTCTGCTTCATGATCTCCATGTCTACATATAGCCATTGCTGTTCCTACTGGATATTCTTCAGCAGTGGTATATTTTTCTGCTAAGTCAGCATACTGTGCTTGTGTTGATATTCCAACAAAGTAGTTTGCTTTCAGTGATCCTGCTGGTATAGTCTGTGCATTAATAACCTCTGAAGCTTCGGTCCTTGTTGCTACAGTTCCGTTTGCTACTGTTTCAGACCCTGCTCTATTTGTACCAGCAACTACAAGATTGGTTGCTTTTTCAGCAAGCCCTGTAAAATTTGTTGCAAATACATTATTAAATTGATGATCTGATGTACCTAAAGTTACAGTCTCAGTTGAAATACCGTCACTAGCTAATCCAGGGATTACAGAATTAGCTTGGATTTTTAATGTATTTTTAATAGAACCGCCAGTATCTTTGGCTCTTATGGTAATTAAAGTACCTATTTCGTTTGCAAGTACTGCTTCATTGCCATTTTCAATTTTAATTCTAAAATCGTTTGAATCACCTACCGCTAAACCTATGTCTGCAAATTCTGCTAGAGAAGTAAAGTTTGCATCACCTGCTCGTAAATAACTAGCGGCATCGATCCCGCCTAGTTTGTCTGCATTAGATGCAGTACCCCAATATCTAAAGTTTGTAGAAGTAACACCGCCTGTTGCATTAACAGTATTTTTAAGTGTCATGCCTTGTTTTACGACATCAAAACCTGCTATAGCGTTTGTTGCATCTGTACTATCTATTGTAAATGCCTGATTAGAAACAATCATTACAACTTCATCGTTAATAATTGCTTTAATTATAGAACGTGAAACCCCTGCATTGTCGTTAATTGTAGCACTCTTCCATTGTGTTAAGAGTGAACCAGCGTCCTGTGGTCCAACTAAAACAAAACTTGTATTATTAAAAGCATAAAGTTGCTCATTTACAGTATCCCACCAAAAGTCACCTTCTGTTAAGCCTGCTGGTTGTGTAGCACTAACTTCTGCGCCACCTGTTGTGCGGAATTTTGTTCCGTCATAAAACTTTAACTTTTTCGTCGAACTATCAAACCAAATTTGCCCTGAGATTGCTTTAGGAGGTGCTGATGTTCCTGAAAAGTTTTCTAATAAGAAAACAAAATTTTCATTTTGTATTTCTCCGTATCCGGCATAATTTTTACCAACTAATTTAATGTCGGTAGTTTGGTCAATGGTTCCATCTTCGACAACTGTAAGTTGAGAATTATTATATCTGTCAATTGTGTATGCCATTTTTATTAACCCCTAATATGCATTATATTAATAGTATTTATCAGCATT
>MDSV01103484.1_pt1 | contig 19600 bp, 19 predicted proteins | sample 810851 | NCBI WGS metagenome assembly MDSV01 (sample SAMN05326640, study PRJNA326480) | marine metagenome | isolation source: seawater | place: Atlantic Ocean: North East | collected 2012 | reverse complement strand
ATAATGTACTTTTCAAGAATTCAAGTTATAATTTTTCGTAGAAAATTTAGATGAAATATTTTATTATAAAAAAAGATGGTAGATAATCAAAATTATGAATATAATTTTTTTAATAAAAATAAATATATTAAAATAAATCCGTCTAAAACTTTAAATGAAAATTTTTCAAATTTTTATTCGTTTAACGGTAAAACCTCTGAATTAATTAGAGATGATAAAGACGCGGGTGCATTAAAAGCAAGTAAAGAATATTTAGAAAATAATTACCATAAATATTCTAAACTTCTTATTGAAAATGAGTATTTAAATTTTATTGAAAAAAAACTTAGGATTAAATTATATCCTTACAAACTTATGCACGTTTTATCTGATGATCAAACAGGTCATCTAATTTGGCATCGAGATGTATATATGCATAATGGAAAAAATATTGGTCCAAAATGGCCTCTCTATAAATTAGCAATCTATTTACAGAAAACCGATAAATCTAATGGAATTACAGGCTTCATTCCAGGCCGTTTAAACATAAGTTTTAACAATAGATATATTGATACATTTTATGCTTATTTACTGTCAGCATTTGCGTTTCATGCAAGTGTAAATACTGGTGGATCTATTTTATTTTCTGGGGAAGTTATGCATAATAGACCAAAATCTAAAACAAATAATTTTAGACAAGCTATAATTTTTAGTCTTACAACAGCAAAAGATGTGTTTAATACATATGTAAAAAATAAAAATTCATTACCATATCATTTAAGAAAAATGCAAAACTTTAATTTATAAATTGAAATAATTAAATTATAAAAAAGGTAAATAAATTTTGAATAAATGGGTAATAATAATATTTGTTATAGTTTGTATTGGATTAATGTATGGAAGGTTTCAAGGTCTCTCAAAATTAATAAATCCTTATTAAAACTATTTAGTCATTGTAAAAATAAAATTTTCAGCTTTTTCAAATAGAAAGTATTTTTTTTCTTTGTCCATTTTATCTAAAGATCTTGAAATAATGGACAATCTTGGATTTTTTTCAAAAAAACTTTGGTTATCATAGATAAACTTCCAGTATAAACCATCTACAATACTGCACCAAGGGCCTTTTTTATAATCACTCATTTTTAAAATATAATTAGAGCCACACGAATAAGGTTTAGTAGCAAAAATCCCCCCATCAGCAAATGTTCCCATTCCATATACGTTTGGAACCATTACCCATTCAGATGAGTCAATAAACATCTCCATAAACCATTTATAAATTTCTTTCGGATTAATTCTAGAGAGAGTCATAATATTTGCAATTATCATTAATCTTGGAATGTGATGAGTATAGCCATATTTTAAACAGTTTCTTATTGAGTCATCTAACGGCAGAATACCTGTGTTTGCTTGATACCATTGATTAGTTAATCTACGTTCATGATTAAAAAAATTTAGATTTTGCTGGTCACGGCCTTTTAGATGATAAATACCTCTTATAAATTCCCTCCAACCAATGATCTGACGAATAAATCCTTCAACTGAATTAATAGGAATGGAATATTTTTTAGCATAATTTATTGACTTTGATATTACTTCACTTGGAGTTATTAAACCAATATTTAGGATAGGACTTAAAAAACTGTGAAAAAGAAAATTATTATCTGATTTAATAGCATCTTCAAAAGTTCCAAATTTTAAAAATTTATTATGAAAAAAATCATCTAATAGAATTAATGCATCTTTTCTACAAGTAGGAAGCCATGCGTTACCAGATGAACCAGGATGTTTTTTAAATTCTTTATTTATATATATAGAAAGTTCTTCATGATACTTTGATTTTTTAAATATTTTTAATTTAGGAACCTTAATTTCTTTAGGAAGTTTATGTCTATTTTCACTATCAAATGACCATTTACCTCCATGAGGTTTGTTTTTTTCATCGACTAATAGTTTTAATTTTTTTCTAGTAAGTGAATAAAATGTGGACATTCTCAAAGAGTTATTTTCAGAAAACTTGATAAATTCACTTTTACTATTTAAAAACATTGGTGATTGATGTTTTAAAATAGTAATTTTTGTATTAGTTGAAAAGTTAGAAAACTTATCCATGAAGGAATTATCCTCAATTTCAAAATAATTTAATTCTTTAACTTTATTTTTTTCTATTTCCTTATTCAGTAACTTGAAGTAGTCAGTTTCAAACTTCTTATTTTCTATTCCATGATAAATGATATTAAAACCATTAATTAATAAATAATCTCTATACTCTCGCATAGCCGTTAAAAAATATAGTATCTTTAATTTGTGATGATAGAAGTTAGAGCATAAACCTAAATCTTCTTTCATAAAAATATTTTTGCAATTGATTTTTTTTATGTTTTCAATTGGAAATAACTGATTTCCAAGAATTAGTAACAGACTATTTTTTCCCATGGGTCAGAATTTATACTTAAATTATATATTCTTATTATCTATAATTTATTTTATAAAAAACTAGACTTTATTTTAATTAATTAATTGATTAATAAGAAAGTAATAGTTTTTATGATAAAAAAATCTGATTTACCTTCTAAAATTTGTTTAAATTGTAAAAAACCATTTTCTTGGAGAAAAAAATGGAAAAAAGTTTGGGATGAAATTAGATTTTGTTCTAAAAAATGTAAAAGCCAATCTAAATTAAAAATTCAAAAATAATAATTTTCATTTATCTTTTTTATTAAGAAATTATATAATTTGTAAAATCTTTTTCTTTAAAAATGAACAGACATTGAGCTAGAGAGTTTTTCAGTGGGTGGAGAGAATCTTGTTAAATCAATTCCTTCTACAGCTGTTTTATATTCTTCTATGGTAGGCGTTCGACCAAGTATTGCTGACAAAACAACAACTGGTGTTGAAGCTAACAAAGACTCACCTTTTTTTTCTAAAGAGTCCTCTACAACTCTTCCTTTAAAAAGTCGAGTAGATGTAGCTAAAACAGTATCACCCTTTGAAGCCTTTTCTTGATTTCCCATACATAAATTACATCCAGGTCTTTCTAAGTAGAGAATATTATCATATTTTTGACGTGCATTTTCTTTTGGGTTATTATCATTGAATTCAAAACCTGAATATTTTTGTAAAATTGACCAATCACCCTCATCTTTTAATTCGTCTATTATATTGTATGTTGGCGCGGCCACTACTAAAGGTGCATTGAAGCTTACACTTCCATTTTCTTTTTCAAGATTTTTAAGCATTTGTGCAACAATTTTAACATCTCCTTTATGAACCATGCAGGAACCAACAAAGCCAAGATCTACTTTTTTCTCAGCTTTGTAATATGAGATTGGTCTGATTGTGTCATGTGTATAACGTTTTGAAATATCTATATTATTAACATCAGGATCGGCAATCATGGGCTCATTGATTTCATCTAAATCTACAATAACTTCTGCAAAATATTTAGCATTTTGGTCGGGCTTTAATGCTGGCTTTTTTCCTGATTTAACTTCGTAAATTCGTCTATCCGCTATCATTACTAAATTCTGAAGCATCTTATTTTCATTATCCATACCCTTATCTATCATTATAAGAATACGTTTTTTTGCAATTTCAAGTGAACTAATAAGAGTATCATTTTCAGATATACAAATGGAAGCTTTTGCTTTCATTTCAGCCGTCCAATCCGTAAAAGTAAAGGCTTGGTCTGCTAACAAAGTACCGATATGAACTTCTATAATTCTACCTTGAAAAACATTATCACCAAATTGTTTAAGCATTTGAGATTGGGTAGCGTGCACTATATCACGAAAGTCCATATGATTAGCCATTTTTCCTCTAAATGTTACTTTTACACTCTCAGGTATTGGCATTGTTGCTTCACCAGTAGCTAAAGCTAGAGCAACAGTTCCAGAGTCCGCTCCAAAAGCAACACCTTTGGACATTCTTGTATGAGAGTCTCCTCCAATTATTATTGCCCAGTCGTCAACTGTAATATCGTTTAAAACTTTATGTATTACATCTGTCATAGGTTGATAATTATCCTTTGGATCTCTTCCTGTAATTAAGCCAAAATCATACATGAACTTCATAAGTCTTGGAGTGTTTTGTTGAGCTTTTAAATCCCATACTGAAGCTGTATGACAACCAGATTGATAAGCTCCATCGACAGTAGTTGAAATCACCTTTGCGGCCATAGCTTCTAGTTCCTGAGATGTCATGAGTCCGGTCGTGTCTTGAGATCCAACAATATTTACTTTTACTCTAACATCAGATCCAGCATGAAGTAAATGGTCCCCTTTTACACCTAATGCATTTGCATTAAAAATTTTTTCTACAGCTGTGAAACCTTGATTAGGGTAAAAAATCTCTTTTGAAGAAGCAAAAGCAGAAACTAGTTCAACATTAAGTGTCTTACATGCAAAGCTTTGAAGTTTTTTCCCAAAAACGATTGCATAAGACCCACCTGCTTTCATAAATTCTACTTTTTGGGGAGTAAAAGAAGCAGATAAATCTACAAGTTCTTTATCTCCTTCTTCATTATAAAGCTTTTTGCTCTTTGTATTAATTTTTAAAACAGTACCTGTTTCAACAGAATATATTTCCTCTAGAATTGGGCTATCATCATTATTAAGAATAGGGTTGCCATCAGAGCCAATTTTTTTTACCCAATTTTTAAGATCTATCCCAATTCCTCCTGTAACACCTACAGTTGTTAAAAATATAGGTGAAACTCCATTTGTACCAGCAACAATTGGCGCTATGTTTACAAATGGGATATATGGACTAGATTTTATTCCAGTCCACAATGCTACATTATTTACTCCAGACATTCTTGAAGAACCTACACCCATAGTTCCCTTTTCAGCAATTAACATAATTTGTTTATCGGAGTGTTTTTTTTGAAGCTCTCTAATTTCTTTCTGAGCTTCATACGAAATCATACATTTTCCATGAAGTTCTCTATCTGAACGTGAATGAGCTTGATTGCCTGGAGATAGTAAATCAGTTGATATATCTCCTTCAGCGGCTATATATGTAACGACCTTAATCTCTTCTTCTATATCTGATAAATTAGTAAAAAATTCAGCTTTTGAATAACTAGTAAGAATTTCTTCTGCTATTTTGTTCCCTTTTTTATAAGATTCTTTAAGTTTTTCTGTATCTGCGTCATAGAGAAAAACTTGAGTTTTAAGAATGTCAGCAGCATCTTTAGCAATTGTTAAATTATTACCAAGAGCTAAATCAAGTAAAACTTCAACCGAGGGACCACCTTTCATATGTGAAAGAAGTTCAAATGCAAATAAAGGTGTTATTTCTTTAACAATAGTTTCTTTAAGAATAATCTCTTTTAAAAAAATAGACTTTTCTTTTGCAGCGCTTGTAGTACCAGGTAAAGTATTATAAATTAGGAATTCTATTGAATCTTTTCTATGTTTATTATCTTCATCCTTGATCTGTAAAGTTATTTCTTTTATCAAAGCTCCATTGTCAATAGGTTTAGGTTTAAGATTTTGTTTTTTTCTATCTTCAATTTCATTTAAATATGATTGATACAAACTCATTATTAATCCTGTTTATTTTGATACATGTATTCGAAAAACTTTAATATTATGCTATGTTATCATTATTTCGTCAAGACAACCAGATGATGCATTTTTAATTAAATTTTCAAAATTAACAATTAAATTTTTTTACTTTAATAATCCTACAATAAAATAAAATAATTTGAACTTTTATAAAAAATGATAAGATAAATTAATTTATATTAATTATAGTAGGAGCTTAAGATAGAAAAAAAATCTCAAGATAGAGTAGGTGATTGGTGGAATGATGGAGGTAGTAAAATAAAGAAATACATTTATATTTTGTCAGGATGGTGGAATGATGGAGGTAATAAATTAATTAAAGCCATATACGTGTCTTTTTTTTTACATTTGTTATTTGGGATTGTTTGGCTTGTAAAATATATTCTTATCTAAATGATTGAGGTTTATAAAAAATTAATTTTGATGTTATTGACTACATTCATCATTATACTTTTTTTAAATTTTTAATATGAAATCTTATTATTGTTCCAGATGCAAACTTCCTTATAAAAAACTTTATAATTGTAAATATGAAGAACATCATAAAGATTGGTTCTTACTTTGTTATAATTGTGTATTAGAATGTAGAAAAATATATAAGAAAGCATTTATATCACAACTTCAAAATATAAGTCCTATAAGAATTATAAAAACTAGGAAGGAAAGATCTAACAAGAATTAAAAAATAAGTTCTTAGTATTTTTATTTTATTTGAGACTGTTTTAGATGCTTCTTAAAAATATAACTTTTAATTCTATTAAAGTTCCATACAGCAATAAATGAAGCCAAAGCAAGTAAAAAAGTTGATAATATAGTACTAGTTGAACCTATACACATAATATTATTTTAAAGTAAATTAAAATTATTTCAATAGATTAATTTGTAATTTTGACTTAAAATTTTAAATTAAAATATCAAAGACTTAATTAAATTCTCTCTTTAAAAAAAATGATTTATATTAATCATTTTGACTATAACTAAAAAAATTTAATAAATATCAGGATTGTAAAAAATGAGTGAAAGTACTGAATATATTAAATGGAAAGTAAAATTTGAAGTGACTTTCTATGGAAATGATTTATCAAAAGGGTCATTTCGTGAAATTAAAGAAAGTTCTATATTGTTTGGAGATGATATTGAAATAAGAAACAAAGTTCCTTTCAATTCAAAAGAGAACGTAGAAATTAATTTTTTACTGTGGGTTGAAAGCTTACCTATTGAAAAATTAGTAACAGTTCCTCATGATTATTATGATAAAAACGTTAGGTATGAGGAAGAATCAATAGAGGTCTTAGAAGTTTCAAAATCTTTAATTTTTTAAATTATTTTTTATGAAATAAGTTTTAATCTATAAAAAACCATTTCAATTCTCTAATTCGTTTATTCATATGTATGGCTCCATTAATTGTAAGGTGACCACTATCCCATATATACCAACCATTTTTATCAAATAACTGACAATTTTTTTTATCTAAGTTGCAAAAAACATCAAGTTTCTCTAAAAATTTTATCTTTATAGATTGATTAGAAGCTTCCTTTTTTAATGATAAATATTGTCTTCTCCAATCTTCTCTAATATTTTTGTAAAAGAAATTTGAAATGGTTTCAGTATTCATTTTTTGTTTGACTAATACATAAGATAATGATGAAGCATCATTAAAATTGGAAGTCGAAACTATATAAATTTCTTTGTTTTTGTTAGAGAGTTTTTTTATAAAATTTAATACGTATTTATTTGTCAAATAATGCCATGTATTACTCAGTATTACTATTTCAGATTGTTTCAAAAGACTAGAATTTAGAATTTCTTCAGAATTATATTTACACCTTTTTGAAATGATTATTTGATCATTACAGTTATTATTTATACTTAATCTTCTAAATTGAAAACCTTTTATTTTATTAATAGTAGCTGCTATGTAAAAATCTTCACTTTTAGAGTCGCCTAAAATTAACACTCTTTTTAAATGATTATTTTTTTTAAAAGGTAATTCTGATGCAATAAGCTTCTTATTCCAAAAGCTTGTTCTAGATATCTTTTCTTTATCATAATTTAGAATTAATTTTTTGTTTTGGGGAGATATTTTTGAAAATTTGTATTCTTGCATTCCGTTACTTTTATGGATAAAAAAGCCAATTAATGAAATAAATATCATACTAAAAATACTTAATAAAAAAACTTTGTAAGTATTAATTTTAGATTTTCTTATAGGCAACTCCACAAATTTATATGAAAATAATGCTAATAATATGCTTAATAAAAGTGCTAATATTACTATAAAATAATTTTCCATGTCCATTAATGTTAGTCTAAAAGAACTAATCACTAAATGATGTGATAAATATAAACTGTAGCTAATTAATCCAATGTTGACTAAATATTGATTTGAAAGTAATTTGCCTATTCTATTATTATTGGTTGAAAAAATAATAATACACGAAGTTCCAATGACAGGAAATAAAGCATTTATTCCAGGAAATTTAGTAAATTTGTCAAAAGAAATAACTGGTATTATAATTAACAACAAACCAAATGCAGAAATTAAATCATTGATTAGATCGTTCTTATTATTAAATGAATATTTATAAGAATAAATTGATATAAGCGAACCTATTCCTAATTCCCAAAACCTAGTTGGAAGCATATAAAAAGAAAAGGGTGAGTCAGAAGAAATTAATAGTTCAGCAAGGAACAAACTTAAAATAGTTAACATTGATATAATTAAAAATCTAAATTTTTTAAAAAATATTAATACCAATGGAAAAAAAAGGTAATATTGTTCCTCTACAGATAAGCTCCAAGTATGAAGAAGCATTGCAGTTTCAGAAAAGTCATTAAAATATTCAGTTTCTATATAAAAAAATATGTTAGCTAAAAAAATAGAGTTTGCAAATAGAGATTGGCCAAAATCTTTTAATAAATGTGGAGGTAAAATAATAAATGCTAATATAGAACTTAAAGATAGATAAAAGAATAAAGCAGGTAAAATTCTTTTAGCTCTTCGTTCATAAAAACTTAGAAGACTGAACTTACTTTTATTCATTTCAGTAATAATTATGGATGTAATCAAATACCCACTTATTACAAAAAATACATCAACACCAACATAACCTCCACTTGCAAACTCAATTCCAGCATGAAATAATATTACTGGAATTACTGCGAGAGCTCTTAAGCCATCAATTTCTGGACGGTATTTCAAGATTAACGTATCCTAATTTTTATATGGTTTAATTAAATATTACTGAATTTTATCTGGTTTCACAAATTCAATTCAATTTTATATAAAATAACATATTATTTTATTAATACGTAAGAAAGTATTAAGACATTATTTTTATCACACTTACATGATTGAGAAGTCTTATTTACCTTTTGTATTTTTTAAAAATTAATTGAACTAAAATAACTCTATTATTGTTTTATTTTTAATAAAAGTAATTAATTAATTACTTTGTTTAGTAAGACTTATATCTAAAAAAATATTTTAATATATATTATTTAAGTATTTTTTAAGGCCTGTTTAATGTCTTCAATAATATCATCTGAATGTTCAATACCAATTGATAGTCTGACATATCCTGGTGTTACACCAGCTTTAAGCATATCTTTTTCATTAAGTTGAGAATGTGTTGTACTTGCTGGGTGAATTGCCAATGATCTTGCGTCTCCAATATTCGCAACATGATAAAATAATTTTAAATTATTTATAAATTTTTTCCCAGCTTCTAATCCACCCTTAAGCTCTATTCCTATGAGCGAGCCATTCCCACCTTTTAAGTATTTTTTAGTTAATTTATTAAAAAAATTATCTTGGTTAGTAGAAAAAATTACTTTTTTAATTTTAGCATGACTTTCAAGAAACTCTTTTATTTTTTCTGCATTTGAACAATGTTGTTTCATTCGTAATGCTAAAGTTTCTAAACCTTGAATAATTTGAAAAGCATTAAATGGACTTAGGGCATATCCTAAATCTCGAAGTAAAACCACTCTAGCTCTAACGATAAATGGAATATTTAAACCAGTTAATTCAGGTACATTTTTACCCCAAATAGAACCATGATAGGAGTTGTCAGGTTTCCATAAGTTTGGTTGTCTATCTTTATTTAATGACCAATTAAAATTACCTGAATCAATTAATATACCTCCTATACTATTTCCGTGACCTCCTATAAACTTAGTTAATGAGTGGATAACTACTGCTGCTCCATGTTGAATTGGCTTACAAATTACGGGGCACGCTGTATTATCTACAATTAGAGGAATACATAAATCTTTCCCAATATTCGACACTTCTTCTAATGGGAAGACTCTAAGTGAGGGATTTGGCAAAGTTTCAGCATAGAACAATCTAGTATTTTTATCTGTTAGTTTTTTGAAATTAAGTGGATCAGATGGGTCTGCGTATCTAACCTCAATTCCCATAGATTTTAATGTATTATTAAAAAGGTTTATAGTACCTCCATATAAATCTGTAGAAGCAACAATATTGTCTCCAGAATTACATAAATTTTGTATTGCTATAGCTGAGGCAGATTGACCAGAGCTTACACATAAGCTTGCAGTACCATTTTCTAATGCGGCCATTCTTTCCTCTAAAACATTATTAGTAGGATTCATTATACGAGTATAAATATTACCAAACTCTTTTAGTGAGAATAAGTTAGCTGCATGTTCAGTTGAATAGAATTGATAAGAAGTTGTTTGATGAATTGGAACAGATACAGACGATTGACTCTCGTCTTTTCTAAAACTTCCTCCATGTATACCTATTGTTTCAGCATTTTTACTAATTAAAGACATAAATAACTCCTAAAAAATAATAATTTAGAAAATTATTTTTAAAAGTCAAAAAAAATGATATAAAAAAAGAAATATTTTCTTTATTTTTAAATATATAGAAATATTTTTTTTAAAAGGAGATTTTTGTAGAATGGATGCCTTAGATAAAAAAATACTTTTTATTTTGCAAAGAAATGCTGATTTACCACTTTCTGAGATTTCTAGGAGAGTAGGGCTCTCTTCAACTCCATGTTGGAATAGAATTAAGAAGCTTGAAGAAGAAGGTGTGATTTTAAAGAAAACAACAATCTTAAGTAAGGAAAAGTTAAACTTGCCAGTCACAATTTTTTTGATGATAACGGTAAGAAGTCACAATGAAGATTGGGGAAAAAGATTTAATGAAATTTTAAAGAAATATAATAATATTTTGGAGGCTTATCGAGTGACGGGCTCTGAGGCGGATTATATCTTAAAAATTGTAGCAGAGTCTATAGAGGAGTATGATAAATTCCAACAAGTTTTAATTAAAAATATTGAATTTAATAGCATGTCTTCATCAATTGCCTTACAAGAACTAAAAATGAATTATACCTTGCCAATTAGATAATTTATGCTTATTTTACATTTAATTGTAAATTAAACCTATTTAAACATAATAAATTATAATATGAGTGTATTAAGTGAAGCTGTTATAACTTCGATAGATTTAATATTTTCTTTAAACCCTGAGTTAATGGAAATCCTATTGTTGTCATTTAAAGTTAGCCTTATAGCTTTATTTGTATCATGTTTGATTGGATTTCCTATTGGTGCATTTTTAGCAATATCTAATTTTAGATTTAAGAATTTTTTTATAGGTATATTAAATGCTTTGATGGGGTTACCTCCTGTAGTAGTAGGTTTAATTGTTTATTTATATTTATCTAGATCTGGACCTTTAGGGTTTTTAGGGCTTTTATATACACCAACTGCTATGATTATAGCTCAGTCAATTTTAATTATTCCCATAATCTCATCATTAAGTTGTCAAATTCTAGAAGACCTTGATAGTCAATATGAAGATTTGTTTGATTCTTTTGTGATTAATAAAACATCCTCTATAATTGCATATATTTTCGATGCACGTTATTCTCTATTTACAGTAATTTTAGCAGGTTTTGGAAGGGCTGTTTCAGAAGTAGGAGCTGTTATAATTGTTGGTGGAAATATAGATCATTTAACACGTGTAATGACAACAGCTATAGCACTAGAAACTTCTAAAGGTGAGTTAAGTTTAGCTATGGCTCTAGGTATAATTTTACTAATAATCTCATTAAGTGTTAATTTTTTTGTAATTTGGTTAAAAGCAAATGGTAAAACTAAAGGTTATGTCTGAATTACAATTAAAAACAAATGATTTAGTACCAATTTGTATTAAAAATTTATCATTGGTAAAGCAATCTGAAACAATTTTGAAAAATATCAGTGTTAATTTTTCTATTAAAGGAATTACTTTTATAATTGGTCCTAATGGTGCAGGAAAAACACAATTATTAAGGTGTATGCATGGATTAGAAACCTTTAGTGGTTTTATAAAATATGGAGATAAAGAGTTATCTGAAGATACTAAATTAAGACAATCATTTGTATTTCAGCAACCAATCTTACTTCGCAGAAATGTGTTAAATAATGTAATTTTTTTTTCTAAACAAAGAAAAATAAATAACTATTATAATTATGCTATAAAATTATTAAAGTTATTAAAACTCGATCATGCATTATTAAAACCTGCCGTAACTTTATCTAGTGGTGAAAAACAAAGACTGGCTTTGGCTAGAGCATTAGCTGTTAAACCAAAGTTTCTTTTTTTAGATGAACCAACTTCTCATCTAGATCCTTTGTCATTACAAATAATAGAAAAAGTCATTAAAGATACCAGCAAAAATGGGTCAAAGATAATTTTCATTTCACATGATTTAAATCAAATAAAAAGGCTTGCTCATGATATAATTTTTATGCATAAGGGTCAGGTAAAGGAGTGGGGTTTAGCAAGAGAGTTTTTTAAAAGCCAAAAATCTAAACAAGGTAAGTTATATGTTAGTGGTGAAATAGTTAGGTAAAAAAATAAAAAGATATAAATGGTAAAACTTATATTAATATTAATATTCACTTTTTTTTCAAATTTCTTTGCCAATGCAAGTGAAAGAGTGATAGTCCAATCAACTACGTCTACAAAAAATTCTGGATTATATAATTTTATTTTACCATTAGTTAAAAAACAACTTGGTATAAATATAAATGTCGTTGCCGTAGGGACAGGAGCAGCAATAAAGAATATTAGAAATTGTGATGGTGATGTTTTACTTGTTCATAGTAAACAAAGAGAGATAAAACTTTTAAAAGATGGTTTCACAATAAAAAGACATGATTTAATGTATAATGACTTTGTACTAATTGGTCCTTCATCAGATCCTGCAGCTATTAATAAAGTAAATAGTATTGTTAAAGGATTTAAAATTATAGCAAGAAAGAAAAAATTGTTTGCTTCCAGAGGAGATGATTCAGGAACGCATTTTAAAGAAAAGTTAATATGGAAAAAATCAGGTATCAATCCTAAAAAATTTTCAGGTCAGTGGTACCGTGAGACAGGTTCTGGAATGGGTGGAACAATTAATATAGCTATAGGTATGGGAGGATACACATTGACTGATAGAGCTACATGGATAAAATTTGGCAATAAACTTGATTTTAAAATTCATATTGAAAAAGATAAATTTTTATTTAACCAATATGGTGTAATGTTAATAAATAAATTAAAATGTCCTAAAGTTAATAAAAAACTTGGAAAAAAGTTTGTAAATTGGTTAATTTCTGAGAAGGGACAAAACGCAATAAATTCATTTAAAGTTAAAGGGCAACAACTATTTTTTGGAAACGCAAAATAAATTTTATTAAAAGTTAAATTATTTTTTTAAATGCAAGTTAGTTCTATGAATAAATTGTTAAAGTAATAAAATAATAACAAGATTTAAGAAATGAAATTTCTAAAATTTTTCCTTTAAAATCATATCTGCACCTTTTTCTCCAATCATTATTGCACCAGCATTTAAATTAGCAGAAAGCATGGTTGGCATAATAGAAGCATCTATAACTCTTAAGTTCGTGATACCATGAACTTTAAGCTCATTATCAACAACAGATGATGGGTCAGACTTTAAACCCATTTTACATGTTCCCATTTGATGGTAACAAGTTAGACCTCTCTCTCTTGCAATTTCTAATAATTCTTCATAAGAATCACCAATATTTTTACCAGGATACATCTCATAATCTAAATATTCTGATAAGGCTTCAGATTTTATTAATTTTCTTGCAAGTTTAATTCCAGCCACACATACTCTTTGATCTTCAGGGGCAGATAAATAATTTGGTTGTATTATAGGCTTTTCAAAAGGGTCAGAATTTTTTATTTTTACCCAACCTTGACTTTCTGGCCTTTGTTGCCAAACAGCAACAGAAAATCCGGGTTTGCTATCTAAACCAGCTTGATTCCCCTCTGGATAACTGGCAGGTGTAAATGTCATTTGTAAATCATGATTTTTTATAGATTCATCAGAATGCCAAAAACAATATACTAGAGTAGGTCCTAAACTAAGAATTGAATTCCCATTCCAAAAATATTTTAAAATTTCTTTTACTAAGGGAAAGCCTCTAGATAATTCATTAATAGTTTTTATGTTTTTGACCCGTCCAGTTAGGCGGATGTTATAATGATCTCTCAAATTTTTTCCAACACCATCTAATTTGTGCTTAACTATAATACCATGTTCTTTTAAAAGTTCAGATGGACCAATGCCAGATAATTGAAGGATTTGAGGAGAATTTATAACTCCAGCAGATAGTATTATCTCTTTATTAGCGAACATTTTAATTATTGAACTTCTTTCTCTACCCTTAAAAAATTCAATTCCTTCTGCTTTTTTGTTATTTATTATTATATTTTTTACATGAGCATTAGTAATTATTTTTAAATTTTTTCTTTTTTTAACAGGTTTTAAAAATGATTTTGAAGAACTTTGTCTGAACCTTCCACTAGTTGTTCTCTGAACATAAGAGACTCCTTCTTGAGTTTTTCCATTATAATCAGCATTAAATGGTATGCCATAATCCATGGCACCTTTAATAAAAGCATCACATAGTGGATCGCGCCATGATAAGTCTGTTATAATCTGTTCCCCAGTTTTTCCATGATAATCTTCATCACCTGAACCTAACTTGCTTTCCATACTTTTAAAATATGGCAATACATCTTTATAAGACCAACCAAGGTTACCTTTTTGAGCCCAAACGTCAAAATCCATATGCTGTCCTCTATTAAATACAACACCATTTATTGAACTTGAACCTCCAAGAGTTTTACCTCTTGGAATATTTATGTTTCTTCCTCTAGTTCCCCAACTAGGCTCTGATTCATACATCCAGTTTAAATTTTTATTATTTAAATTGTACATGAATCCTGCAGGTATATGTATTAGTGGATTCCAATCTTTTGGACCTGCTTCTAAAATACAAACTTTATTTTTAGGATTTTTAGATAATCTATTAGCAAGAACGCACCCTGCTGAACCAGCCCCAATTATAATGTAATCAAAAGTTTCACTCATCTATTTAAATCAACAAAAAAACATTTTTAATTATATTATATCTTATATTAAACTTCAAAGTTAATATTATTTGAATTAAAATTTTTGATTATGAGGATTTTATAAATAGGTTTATATGTGTGGAAGGTTTGCATTTTTTGATAATACTAATTTTAAAATCAAGGATAATTTTATTCCTAATTATAATATTTCGCCTGGTTCAAAAGTTTACGCATTGATAGAAAACAGAAAGGTAATTAAAATAAATTGGTCATTAAGTACTTCATGGTCTTCAAAAATCAAAATATTTAACGCAAGATCAGAAACTTTAGATAATAAATTTTCATTTAAAAATAAAAAGAGATGTGTTTTTTTTGCTAACGGATACTTTGAATGGAAAAAAGAAAAGTATAAAAAGATTCCTTATTATCACACCTTTGAAAACAAAATTATGTTTTTAGGAGGAATTTTTGATTCATCAGGCGCTTGTATAGTCACGCGACCAAGTTATCCAAAATTAGCTGAAGTTCACCATAGACAACCCGTGATTTTAAATTATAACACTTTAAGTGATTGGTTTAAAAAAAGTCATGATTATAATTGCAGTTTCTCAGAGGATATAATTATTTTCCCTGTCTCAATAAAAGTTAACTCTTCATTAAATAATTGTAAAGATAATGTCAGCAAAGTTGAATAATTATGTTTAAAAGGAATAAAACTACATTTTGAATTTATCAATCTCACTTGTTATTCCAACTTTAGATAGATCCAAACTATTAAAAAGAGCTTTAATATCTGTATTTAATCAAACTTTTATACCGGAGGAAATCATTGTAATTGATAACGGTTCCAGTGATAACACATATAAAATGATAAAAGAAAATTTTCGTAAGATAAAATATATATATTTTGAAGATAGAGGTGTAAGTAATGCAAGGAATATTGGAATAAATAATGCTAAAAATGAATTGATTTGTTTTCTTGATTCAGATGATGAATGGAAACCAAAAAAAATAGAAAAACAAATAGATTATTTTTCTAAAAATAAAAACTGTAATTTTCTTCATACTAACGAAATCTGGTATCAAAATGGAAATCATTTAAATCAATTGAAAAAACATTATAAAGCAGGGGGGTACATATTTGAAAATTGTCTAAAAATGTGTTGCATTTCACCAAGTAGTACTATGATACATAGAAGAGTTTTTGATAATCATGGATTGTTTGATAAAAATTTAAAAGTTTGTGAAGATTATGATATGTGGTTGAGAGTCTCTTCCAAAGAAAATATTTGCTTTTTACAGGAAAAGTTAGTGATTAAACATGGGGGACATAATGATCAATTATCCAAAAAATATTGGGGAATGGATAGGTTTAGAGTCTATTCAATCGAAAAAAATTTAAATGAAAATAAATTTAATAAAAGTCAAAATATAATTGCAATTAACTATTTACTCAAAAAACTTGAAATAATAATAAATGGTGCAAAAAAGAGACAAAACTTAGAAGTTTTTAAAGAATATAAAAAAAAATTTGATTATTGGAAAAAATTAAATATAAAAATTGATTAAGCATATGTATATAGATTCTAGAATATGTAGATTAGTCTCTTCTAAGGAAGAAGCTAAGCCTTTTATAGAATATTATAAAATGGAGTTAAAAAAGGAATTTAGTCTTTTCCCAGTATACTCTGACTTTTTAAAACAAAATTGGTTAGTAATTTCTGGTGAAGGGGAAGAACTATCATCTATTGCGGCAATATATTTAAAAAATTGCAGTAAATCAAAAAAAAATGTTGGCTGGGTTAATTTTACTTTTAGTTTAACGAGTTCAAATATTTCTAATTTATATATTATTGATACAATAATTAAAGGAAATAAAGATGAAAAATTATATCCATCTATAGTAAGTATGAATTTTATTAAAAGGGCAAAAATTATTTCAGTTTCAGACATAACTGAAAACGATCATTTATTGCAGGATTTTGATAGTTATGACTTTTATAAAACTGTTAGTAAACTTGTTAACAAGGAACTTATAGCTATAATTAAAATTTCGATTAGTAAAAATGAAATTAATAACAAACCTTTAAAAGAAAATTTATTAAAAAATAACTTTGAAAAAATAGTTCAAATTGAAAAAGTTTTAAAAAAATATTCTAATATAGAATCAACTAGTATTAAACTTCCTAAAAATTATAATAAAATTATAAAATTAATTCATTTTACAACATCAGAAAAGTTTCAATTAATAAATCTATTAAGAAGTTGGAATAATATTTATTCAAAGGATTTGATTAAAGAAATAAAAAATTTTAGTAAGTCTATTGCTGTATTAAACTTTTTAAAATGTGAATTAAAAAAAGGTCAATTAATTTGGTAGATACTATTTATATTGAAGAAAAAATAAAAGATTTTCATAGAACAAAACAAATTTTGGATAAATTTAAAAATAGTAGACATATTATTATAGACAAATTTTCAGAAATATTTAATTTAAAAAACCAAAATTTTCGAATACAAAAATTTAATCCATCATTAATCTTAGCTTTTAAGCAAAACAATTATGTATTAAAAGCTCCAAAAGGTTTTGGAATTGGTACAAGAAAGAACTATTATTTTTCACATATGTATAATTGTATCTATGATTGTAGGTACTGTTTTCTTCAAGGAATGTATTCCTCTTCAAACTATGTTCTATTTGTAAATTATGAAAACTTTGTCGAAAAGATTAATGAAATAATTGATAAAAACAAAGCTGAAGATTTAACATTCTTTTCAGGGTATGATTGTGATTCATTAGCATTAGAAAAAATTACAGGTTTTGCAAAGTTTATCCTACCTGAAATTGTCAACAAAAATAAATCTTTGTTTGAATTTAGAACAAAGAGCATTCAATTACAGCCATTTATAAATACTCAACCTATAGAAAATATTGTTTTAGCTTATAGTCTTTTACCAGAAGAATTGGCAAGTAAATTAGATCATAAAGCTCCTTCTATAAAAAAAAGAATGGGAGCAATTAAAAAATTATCTGAACACGGTTGGCAAATTGGTTTACGATTTGACCCATTAATCTATCATAAAAATTGGAAAAAACATTACTTCAAACTTTTTCAACAAATTTTATATGATTTAAATATTAAACATATTCATTCAATTAGCTTTGGATCATTAAGATTTCCAAAAGAAATGTTCAAAAAGATTTATAAATTATACCCAGAAGAAAAATTATTTTCATATGATTTTGATTTAAGAAATAATTATGTTTCATTTAGTAGAAGTATAGAAATGGAGATGATTGAATATTGTGATTCAGTTATAAAAAAATATAGTAAAAAAATTCCAGTTTTTTCCTGTACTCCTTATTAATTTTAATTAAATTAAAATAATGTTAAAAAATAAAACATTTTTAGTCACAGGGAGCTCAAGTGGAATTGGGCAGTCTATTTCTGAAATTTTATTAAGAAATGACGCTAATGTTATTGGAATTTCAAGAAACAAAAATAAAATTGAAAAAACTAAAAACTTTTTTCATTATGAAGTAAATTTATTAGATTTACAAAAAAGCTATGAAAACATTAGAAAAGTTTTTTTAAAATTTAAAAAAATTGATGGATTAATCAGTAATGCAGGTACGGGCGAGTTTAGATCTTTAGAAAATTTTTCTCCAATACAAATTGAAAATTTTATTAAATTAAATTTAACTTCTCATATAATTGTAACACGTGCTTTACTTCCACATTTAAAAAAAAATAAAAATGGAAATCTTATTTTTATAGGATCTGAATCAGCATTAAAGGGTAAAAAATTTGGTAGTTTATATAGTTCGTGTAAGTTTGGGTTAAGAGGTTTTTCACAATCCATTAGAGAGGAATGTTCTAACAATAATGTTAAGGTAACAATTATTAACCCTGGAATGGTAAAGACATCATTTTTTAAAAATTTAGATTTTTCACATGGAACTAAATTTGATGAGTTTATAGAACCTTCTGACATTAGTAAAATAGTATTAGATTTGTTAAATTATAGGCAAGGTATAGTTATAGATGAAATAAATTTAAGTCCTTTAAAAAAAGTAATAAAATTTGGTAAATAAAATGAAACTTGCAATTATTTTTTTTCTATTATTTTCAAATATTGTTTTTGCTGACATTATAGATATTAATAATGAAGAGTTAAAGAAATTGATTAAAAAAGGAATTCCTATAATTGACGTTAGGACAAAAAAAGAATGGGTAAAAACTGGAATTATTAAAAATAGTCATTTGATTTCCATGATAAACGATAAAGGTAGATATTCTTTAGAAAATTGGTTTAATGAGTTTTCTAAGATAAAACTGAAAAATAATTCTACAATTCTTATTTGTGCTGTTGGCGGAAGAAGTTTCTACATTGCAAAAATATTAAATGATAGAAAAGAAAATATTACAGTATACAATCTTCAAAAAGGGATTTTAAATTGGATTAAAAAACAAAATCCAACTGAAAAATATTATTAACTTTCAACTAATCTATTGTAGTAACTGCTCTTCTGTTTTTAGACCAAGCCATATCACTTGAACCAACAACTGCTGGTTTTTCTTTACCATATGATATTACCCTTAGTCTATCAGGAGCAATGCCTTCAATAACAAGATAATCCCT
>MDSV01166438.1_pt1 | contig 19601 bp, 12 predicted proteins | sample 810851 | NCBI WGS metagenome assembly MDSV01 (sample SAMN05326640, study PRJNA326480) | marine metagenome | isolation source: seawater | place: Atlantic Ocean: North East | collected 2012 | reverse complement strand
TTTTCCTTCGAAAATATATAGTTTCCATTTGAACTACCGCCAAAACCTTCAAAAGCAATTTTCCATAAATCTCCTGCTTTTGATTTTACGAAATAAGTTATACTGTCTTTGGCATAGTACTGATAAGTAGCATAGTTTAGACTTTTCCAATTATAACCAATTTCGGTCATACTACTGGAAAATGAAGTACTCAATGTATCCGCATCTTGATAATGTACACCACTAACTTTATTCACCGAAACACCTTTATTTGCTAAAACGCCAGAAACTCCCATATAATAAGCTGGAGTAATTGCTTGTCCATACTTGGTGAACAACAAATCCCAACTTGTATTATCTGGCTCTCTATCTAATTCGACCGAATTTTTAACCGAATAATATCCAAAGCTCTTATTTGTATAGTCGGATTTTTTGATTGTATCTAGTACTTCATTACTTCCATCTAAATCAGCATGTTTGAAATAAAAAACACCACTTTGTAATCTATCAATCCAAAGCTTTTTATGAGATCCGCTCGGTAATTTAAGTACAAACAAAGAATCTGCAGTAACAAAGTGAGTAATCATGCTGTATTTACCCCAACCCAAGTCGAGCATTCCAGCTGAAGTTTGACTAAAAGCCCCCTTTGACCACAGAGAATCAGAATTATAATATTTTTTCCATCCCGAAATACCTGCAGTGTCAAGACTAGACCAATGAGAAGTATCTCCATTTGGATAATTGAATAATTCTACTCCATGTCCTCCATTTGTTCGGATAGTGGAACCATAAGGGCCTACTGTGAAAGCTATATCCCAATTAGCTGCATCAACAGTGTGGACTTCATCATTTTCGAGGCTATAATAAACTCCGTTGACGTAGCCAGGGCCTGTAGATACAGTATCTTTAACCTGTGCATTAATGCTAAATACTGAAAAAATTCCAGCAAAAATTAGAGTAATTTTTTTCATAAGCGTTAGATGTTTGTTTAGTTTAAATTTAAGTTGCAAATATGACACGCAAATGAAGTAATTACAATAACTAGAACTAGTCAAATCAAAAGAATAAATACCATCAACAGGGTAACTCAATTAAGCCATAATCTACTGCAAAAAGAGCTAGCTCGGTGGAAGACTTTACCGCTAGTTTCTTCATTATATTTTTTCTGTGCGTATGAACGGTATGGTGACTTATTCCTAAAAAGCTACCAATCTGTTTATTTGTTTTACCCAAAGCAATATTCTTAACAATTTCCTGCTCACGTTGCGTTAGTATCCTATTAGAGTTAAAGGTGAATTTTGGATAACTATTTTTAGTTACGATAATCTCAATAATTTTAGAACAAAAATATTTTTCTCCTGTTTTGATTTTTCTAATGGCGAGTAGGATTTCATCTATGTCACTGTTTCGAGTTATAAAACCGTGAACTCCTAACTCCATAACTTCTGTAATTCGTGCTATTGATGTATCATTAGATATAATGAGAATTTTTACTTTAGGATAATTTTTTGTGATTTTTTCTATATCTGTTAAAGAGAAAAATTCTTTTTGATCGTAATCGATTATAAGTAAATCAGGCTCATAGGCAATTATTCCTGAATCGATTAATTCACTTTTAGTGACATTGTGAAAATTTTGGGTAATCTGATTTTCAAATAAAATGTGTCTTAGACCTTCAATTGATAGTGGCTGATTTTCTGCATACAAGACCTTTATTTCCGACATCCTCAATAGTTCTCTCAATAGTGAGCAAAACTCGTGTTTAACTGAGTAAAACTCAATAACATAAAAGAGGTAAAGATTCTATGTAAATACCTTTTTATTGGTACTATATGGATGATTTAAAATGATGTTTACCTTAACTCAGCACCTAATTTTTCTTGAAATGCTTTTAAAAGCTTTTGCATTGTTTTTTCAATCTGTTTATCGTTCAATGTCGATTCATCAGATTGTAATATAAAACTCAATGCATAGGACTTTTTACCTTCCGGAAGTTTTGAGCCCTGGAATATATCAAACAAGTCAACTTGTTTCAAAATTTTCCTCTCTACTTCAAAAGCTATTTGCTCCAAATCTGAATAATTTATAGTTTCCTTTAAAAGAAGTGATAAGTCTCTTTTTACAGGGTGAAATTTTGAAATAGGGGATAGTTTAGTTTTTTGATATTGAAGTAATTTGAGAACTTCATCCCATTTGATATCGGCAAAATAAACATTTTGTTTAACGCCTGTTGCTTTGAGAAATTTGGTCTTCACTTTTCCATATTCTGCAATTATAGTCTTTTTGAAGTAAACAACAACTCCATCTGACAAAAACTCATTTTCAACAGATTTCATTTTTAATTTCGGTATTCCCAAACGGTTAATGATTGTATTGACGTATCCTTTAATCGTGTAAAAAGAAACTTCAGGTGAATCAATATTCCATGAGTTTTCTTCTTTTGAACCCGAAATAAAAATAGATAAATGTTTTTGCTCTTGATATTCTCCTTGTGAATTTTTAAAATATGTTTTGCCAAATTCAAATAATTTCAAATTCGGATTTTTCATATTATTATTTCGAGCAATATTCTCCAGTCCTCCAAAAAGAAGATTTCTGCGTAAGATATTTAACTCTTGGCTTAATGGATTTAGAAGTTCAACATGATTCTCTTCCTTTACTTGCTCTAATCCATCATAGTATTCCTTTTTTGTTAGAGAGTTATTCATGATTTCATTAAATCCATTGGAAACCATGAGATTGGATATTTCCTTCACTACTTTCTCCTGAGGGACTCCGCTGGATACTATAATCGACGATTTTAAGGATTTAGGAATGGGTACTGAATTAAAACCATAAATCCTTAGTATGTCCTCAATAACATCGCATTCTCTTTGAACGTCAACTCGGTAAGTAGGTACTTTTAAGTACAATGTATCTTCATTCTCTTTTACAATTTCAATTTCAAGACTCTTTAAAACGCCCTTGATTTTATCTTTTGGCAATTCATCACCGATTAAGCGATTACATCTTGAAAAACTAAACTCAACCTCAAAAGGTTTTTTGTTCTCAACCACAACATCTTCAATTTCAGAGGCTATTTCTCCTCCTGCAACTTCCAAAATTAAGTTTGCTGCTCTTTGTAATGCTTTAATGGTTAATTCAGGATCTACTCCTCGTTCAAAACGGTAGGAGGCGTCTGTTTTTAAACTGTGATTTTTACTTGTTTTTCGAACTGAAACGGGATTGAAATAAGCACTTTCAAGAAATATATCTTTCGTATTAGTACTAACGCCTGATTCTTCTCCTCCAAAAACACCCGCTATGCACATAGGTTTAGAGTTGTTACAAACCATTAACTGTCCATTTTTAAGGGTTCTTTCTTCGCCATCTAATGTTGAGAACAAAATGCCCTCTAAATCACTTTTTATCTTAATTTGATTACCCGAAACGGAATAGTCGAAAGCATGTAAAGGTTGACCTATTTCAAACATCACAAAGTTCGTGACATCAACAACGTTATTAACTGGAGTCAAACCAATAGATTGTAAACGCTTTTGTAACCAACCTGGTGAATCAGTAACATCAACACCCTTAATAGAAATACCAGAATATCTTGTGCATGCTGTTTGATCTTCAATTGATATAGTAAAAGGTAAATGAGCGGTTTTCTTTAGTGGTTTAAGTTCTGGGAAAATTGGCCTCAATGATTTGCCATGGAACTGATAATAAGCTGCAAGGTCTCTGGCTACTCCATAATGAGACAAAGCATCAGCTCTATTAGGAGTGATGTCGACTTCAAAAATATAATCTTCTTCTACCGCAAAGTAATCTTTTGCTAATGTACCTATTTCAACTTCATTAGGTAAAATAAGTATTCCGTCATGACTTTTGCCTAACCCGATTTCATCCTCTGCGCAAATCATCCCCTCCGATAATTCTCCTCTCAATTTCGACTTTTTTATTTTAAAGCTATCATCACCACTATATAAAGTGGTTCCTATCGTTGCCACTACTACTTTTTGTCCTTTATCAACATTTGGTGCACCGCAAACTATATTTAACAATGCTTGTCCACCTATATCAACTGAGGTACAACTCAATTTATCGGCGTTTGGGTGCTGCCATTTATCTTTAACTTCCCCAATAACTAATCCTTTTAGCCCCCCTTTAATAGACTCCGTTTTAATTAATCCTCCTATTTCTAATCCTAAATCAGTTAAAATAGCAGAAAGTTTTTCAGGAGACTCTTCAATTTGGATATATTCTTTTAACCAGTTATAAGAAATGTTCATGGTGTTAAATTTATGCGAAAATACAAATAAGTTAGCGGGCTACCTAGTGAGTGATATAGGGAGTTAACGTGTAAAAACCCAATCTTTATCAGAGGATAATCCTTCGTTATAAATATACTCGTTATCTATGAAATTTTTAATATCATTCGCTTTACTGATGTCATTTTTAATAATCCAATTAGCCATTTTTCCTCTAGCTTTTTTTGCATACATCATAATTACTTTATAGTCTCCATTTTTAAACTCCTTAAAATGTGGTGTAATTACTAATCCTTTAAATTGTTTCAGTTTTGCAGCTTTACTATATTCTGTCGATGCCAAATTAACGATGGTGTCCGATTCTTCAGTTTTTAAGAATTGTAAGATATCATCTCCCCAAAAGTCATATAAATTTTTACTCGCTTCAATGTTTAGTTTGGTTCCCATTTCTAAACGGTAGGGTTCTATAATTGTATCTGGTTTTAAAATACCATATAATCCAGATAGAATTCTTAATTTTTCTTGAGCCGATTCTAAATTCTTGGCGGTAAACGAAGAAAAATCAAGGCCAGTATATACTTCTCCATTAAATGCCTCCGCAGCTCTTGAAATTTCATTACTTTGTTCTCCCATTAACTGATATCTCTGAAAATTCAAATCCGACAATTGTGGACTTAGCTTCATTAGTTCACCTAATTCTTTCACCGATAAAGACTTCATTTTTCGAATTATCTTTTTCGTTTTAGTAGGAAAAATAAGTCCACTTCCTTTTCTCTCATGCTGATGCTTTGAAAAGTCAAGCTTCTTTGCTGGCGATAATATAATCTTCATGTTACTCAAATTTCATCAAAAATATAATTTTTAGAATCAATTTTAAACAATAACTTTTATCCAAAAAAATCGTAGTGGTCAAAGAGGTATTTACAAGATGAAAAAATATAAATCTGTCGTTGTAGATGACGACCCTATTTCTCTAAAAATTTTAGAGCAATGTCTAAGTAGAGCAGGTGTTTTCGATCCCTCCTTACTATTATTGGATGCCTTATCTTTAAAAGAGCATCTTAAAAAAGAGGAATTTGATGTTATTTTTTTAGATGTCGAACTTCCTGAGTTATCTGGATTAGATTTTATTAAAGCTTTTGAAAGCCTTCCTCCTATTGTTCTTATGAGTAATCTCAAAAAATATGCAGTTGATGCTTTTGAATTTGAAGCATTAGATTTTCTTCCCAAACCTGTGGAATATAGTAGATTCTTTAAAACAGTTAATAAGCTAGAAAAAGTAATTGAACTTGGAAAAAAGGAGGAAAAAAATGATAATATTTTTTTTAAGGTGAATGGTAAACTCCAAAAAATAGAGTTATCCAACATTCTTTATTTTGAATCGATGGCAGATTATGTAAAAATAATCACTCCAAAAAAAACACATGTAGTTTTGCATACTATGACCAAACTTGAAAAAATTCTCCCAAAAAACTTTGTTCGATGTCACCGATCATATATTATAAACTTAAAAAAAGTAGATGCACTGGATGATCGAGTTTTAGAAATTGATACTTATGCGATACCAGTATCGAGAAGTTATTATAATACTATTAAAAATGAACTGAAAATATTAAGTTAATTATGCTTACAAAAGCAATATAAAAAAAGCCAATTCACTTGAATTGGCTTTTTTGGACTTTACTAAATTTTGTTATGCATCTATATTAGCATACTGAGCGTTTTCCTCAATAAACTCCCTTCTTGGCGGAACCTCATCACCCATTAACATGGAGAATGTTCTGTCAGCTTCTTGAGCATCACCAATATTAACCTGTCTTAAAGTACGCGCTTCCGGATCCATTGTTGTAGACCAAAGTTGCTCAGCATTCATTTCTCCTAAACCTTTATAACGCTGAACTCCAACAGTTGATGCATTTCCCGCTCCTTTCATTCTTTGAACAGCTAAATCACGTTGATCATCATTCCAACAATATTCTTGTTGTTTTCCTTTTTTAACTAAGTATAAAGGAGGTGTAGCAATATAAATGTAACCCGCTTCTATAAGTTCCTTCATATGACGGAAGAAGAAGGTTAAAATTAAAGTAGAAATATGAGAACCATCTACATCCGCATCACACATGATAACTACTTTGTGGTATCTTAATTTTTCTGTATTTAATGCTTTTGCATCTTCTTCTGTTCCAACTCTAACGCCTAAACCAGTGTAAATATTTTTGATTTCTTCATTCTCGAAAATTTTATGTTGCATTGCCTTCTCAACATTCAAAATTTTACCTCTTAATGGTAAGATTGCTTGAAACTTTCTATTTCTTCCCATTTTAGCAGTTCCACCTGCCGAATCACCCTCCACTAGATAGATTTCGCATTCTGCAGGATCTTTGGAAGAACAATCCGATAATTTCCCAGGCAAACCAGAAACTTGCATTACATTCTTTCGCTGAACCATTTCTCGAGCTTTGGTTGCAGCGTGACGAGCTTGAGCAGCTAAAATCACTTTTTCAACAATAATTTTTGCTTCCGATGGATGCTCCTCTAGGTAGTTTGAAAGCGCCTCTGAAACAGCTTGATCTACAGGTGCGGAGACTTCTCTATTTCCTAACTTAGTTTTCGTTTGTCCCTCAAATTGAGGTTCGGCAACTTTTACAGAAACAATAGCCGTCAGACCTTCACGAAAATCATCAGAGTTGATGTCAAACTTTAATTTAGTTAGAAGTCCTGATTTTTCAGCAAAACTTTTTAGAGTTCGCGTTAATCCTCTTCTAAATCCCGTTAGGTGAGTACCTCCTTCGTATGTATTAATATTATTTACATAAGAATGAACATTTTCTGAATAAGAGGTATTGTAGCACATACCAACCTCTACAGGAACGCCATTTTTCTCGCCTTCAAAATAGATTACATCTTGAATCAATTGCTCCCTTGCACTATCGATATACTGAACGAATTCGGTTAATCCTGCTTCCGAATAAAATACTTGCGTAATATCTGAACCGTCTTCTTCTTTTTTTGCAGATTCCCTTCTATCCGTCAATGAAATAGTTATTCCCTTATTTAAAAAGGCCAATTCGCGCATTCTCTTGGCTAAAATATCATAAGAATAGACTAACTCATCAAAAATTTCAGGATCGGGTTGAAAAGTAACTTCTGTTCCTCTCTGATCCGTTTCTCCAACAACTTTAACGTCAAATTTTGGCTTTCCTTTTGAGTATTCTTGTTCCCAAATTTTACCATCTCGATATACAGTAGCTTTTAAATCTATGGATAGAGCGTTAACACAAGAAACTCCTACGCCATGCAATCCTCCAGAAACTTTATAGGTGTCTTTATCAAACTTACCTCCTGCGTGTAGAACTGTCATTACTACTTCCAAAGCAGATTTTTTTTCTTTGGGGTGCATTGCGGTTGGAATACCACGACCATTATCGAGGACAGTAATTGATTCTCCATCATTTATAGCTACATGAATCGTATCACAGTGGCCTGCTAGTGACTCATCAATAGAGTTATCAACTACTTCATAAACTAAGTGATGTAATCCTTTAGAACTTACATCGCCAATATACATGGCTGGTCTTTTTCTTACTGCCTCTAATCCTTCAAGTACTTGAATATTACTTGCTGAATAATCTTTATTTTCGTCTTGATTTTCACTCATAGAAATCTTTTTTTTTGCACCTCAACCAAAGATAGTTGATGACTGCACTAAAAACACCCATAACATTAGTATTTTAAGGGTATTTATCAACACGAAATTAACATAAATTTCTGATTCAAAAAAGTAGAATTATTGAATCATGTATCACTCATTTTTATTTGATTACTTTTGGTTAAAACAGCGTTATGAAGTTGGGGATTAAGCTAGATATTATTGACCTTAAAATCTTAAGAATTTTACAAGAGAAGGGGAGAATCACAAATCTTTTATTATCCCAAGAAATTGGTCTTTCCCCAGCACCAACCCTCGAAAGAGTGAAAAAGCTAGAATCCTCTGGAGTTATTGAAAGTTATCATGCACAAGTAAATGACTCGTTAATGGGAATAGGTATTAAAGCTTTTATTTCAATTTCGCTTGAACGTCAAAAAGTGGATTCGATTGTTACTTTTAAAGAAAAAATACAGGCTACAGCTGAAATTTTGGAATGCTATCAAGTTACAGGTAATGCTGACTATCTGCTGAAGGTAGTTGTTAAGGACATTCCATCGTTTGAACGTTTAATTTCAACGAAACTAAGCCAAATTGAAGAAATTGGACAAATGCAAACTATGATGATTCTGTCAAAAGTTAAAGATTCAAAAGTAATTCCTTTCGAAACAGATTAATATCCTTAAATATTATTTGGTTTTATCAAATGAAATTTTTGAGTGATATGCTACACTACAATCAAAAGATATTCTTCTAATTATTTTCTTAATTAAATAATTTGTTCAATGCAGAAATGTTACTCCAAAGGGAATTATTCTTTTTACTCAATAATCAACCTAAAACAGGAATTGATTTATTATTTTCATCAATAGCTACACAAGTAAAAGAAGCATCAACGGCCTCTTCTCTTTTAGAAGTATACATATCTTCGATGTATATTTTTACAGAAACGACCAAGGAAGTCTCTCCAACCTTACTTACTTCACCCAAAACCTCTATTAAACATCCAGCAGGTATAGCTTGTTTGTAGTTAACTGTTGAGCCTGCTACCACAAAACGATTTCTGGAAAAACGTGTTGCAGTTATAAAAGCGATTTCATCCATTATTTCTAAGGCCTTTCCGCCTAACATAGTATTATGATGGTTTGTTAATTCAGGAAAAACGGCTCTGAATAACGAGGTTTTAGATTGTTTTATTTTTTCTTTTTCAGAAATTTTCATACCTAATTATTCAGTAAAGCTTTTAAATGAAATATTGAAATAAATCAGGATCATCATTTATAATAGTATAGTTTATACCATACTTTTCCATGCGGTTAATCAGGCCTTCATAGTCTTTTGGATCAGTCAATTCGATACCAATTAGCGCAGGTCCTGACTCACGTGCATTTTTTTTCACATATTCAAATCTAGAAATATCATCTTTTGGTCCCAATACCTCATTTACAAATTCTCTTAGAGCTCCTGGTCTTTGAGGAAATCGAACAATAAAAAAATGTTTTAGCCCTTCATAAATCAAAGCTCTCTCTTTGATTTCTTGCATTCGGACGATATCGTTGTTACTTCCGCTAACCAGACAAACTACTTTTTTGCCTTTTATTTTATCTTTTATAAAATCAAGTGCGGCAATTGCTAAAGAACCTGCTGGTTCGACGACAATAGCTTCTTCATTGTATAGTTGAAGTATGGTGGAGCAGACTTTTCCCTCGGGAACTAGAATTACTTCATCAACAACCTCTTTTATAACATTAAAAGTATTTTTTCCGACTTTTTGAACGGCAGCTCCATCAACAAACTTATCTATTTTAGCCAATTCTACAGGAGCACCATTTTTGATGGCTTCCGTTAGTGAAGGAGCTCCTTCTGGTTCTATTGCTATGATTTTGGTTTTTGGACTTTTCTGTTTAAAGTAAGAACCTGTTCCACTTGTTATTCCACCACCTCCTACAGGAAGCAATAAAAAATCAACGTTATCTGTATCTTCAAGAATTTCTAATCCAACGGTACCTTGACCCTCCATTACTTTAAAATCGTCAAAAGGGTGAACAAAGGTCATTTGCTCTTCTTCACAAGCCTTAATAGAGCTCTTAAAACTATCGTCAAAAGTATCTCCTGTTAAAACAACACTAATATTATTTTTACCAAAGAATTTAACTTTTTCAACCTTCTGCTTTGGAGTTGTAGAAGGCATAAATACTTTTCCATTTATGCCCAGTAAATTACAAGCATATGCGAAACCTTGTGCATGATTACCTGCACTTGCGCAAATTACACCTTTAGCCAAGGATTCTTTACTTAAAGATTTAATTTTATTGAAGGCTCCACGAATCTTATAGGATCTTACAGGTTGTAAATCTTCTCGCTTTAGATATATATCACATTGATATTTATCGCTCAGGGCCAAATTTCTTTGAAGGGGTGTTCTCTCTGCTACTCCTTTTAAATTTTCGGCGGCTTGTTTTATATTTTCTACGGATACTAATCCCAAAATCTCTAATAATTACAGGTTGGCCGATATCTTTTCGGCTAATTCTTTAAATTCTTCTGAAGATAGCTTTACCCTGTCTTTTGTAAAGTCTAAATCAGAAATTGAATTAATCGGAACCAAATGCACATGGGCATGCGGTACTTCCAATCCAATAACCGAAACTCCTATTCGCTCGCAAGGCACAACTTTTTTAATCGCATGAGATACCTTTTTAGAAAGATTATTTACTTTTTTAAAGAGGTCGTCATCAAGGTCAAAGTAGTTGTTTATCTCTTTTTTAGGCACCACTAAAACGTGTCCTATAGTTAGAGGAAGAATATCCAAAAAAGCGATACAATCTTTTGTTTCAGCTACTTTATAACAGGGTATTTCACCACAAATAATTTTTGTAAATATAGAAGCCATTTACCTTGAGATATTAATCACTTCCAATTTTAATAGCCCTGCGGGAACTTTTATTTCAGCAATATCTCCTAATTCTTTGCCTAACAAACCTTTTCCTATTGGGGAACTCACAGAAATCTTCTTCAATTTTAAATCAGCTTCCTCTTCCGAAACCAATGTATATTCCATTTCCATTTTATTGGCTATGTTTTTAACTTTAACCTTGGAAAGTATTAATACTTTAGAATTATCAATCTTACTTTCATCAATTACACGAGCGTGAGCAACAATTGATTCCATTTGAGCAATTTTCATCTCTAAAAGTCCCTGTGCTTCTTTTGCGGCATCATACTCCGCATTCTCAGATAAATCGCCCTTATCCCGAGCATCAGCAATTTGTTGAGAAACGCTCGGTCTTTCAACCTTTTTCAAATGGTTTAGTTCAGCTTTTAATTTGTCTAATCCTTCCTGTGTGAAATAACTAGTATCTGCCATATCATATTCTTTTTTCTCACTAATAAAAGAATCCTGATTTTTGCATCAGGATTCTTTTTTTCAAATTTTTTATATTATTTGATGCTAATTTACAAAATTATTCTTGCCCCGAAAGTATGAATCCCTTCAAATGGATTTGTGTCGCGATAAGTATAATCAAATCCAAAATATCGATTATCTTTTCCATAGGGTAGTTGAACACTAAATCCTCCTGTTGGACCAGTGATAGCGGTTTGACGAGTTGATAAATCAAAGATACCTGCCTCATATACAAAACCACCTCTCATTTGAAAGTATTTTTTAAACCTATACTCGAGTCCTAATCGAGTTTGATCATTCAAAAATATTCTTGCTGAATAAGAATAACCCGTTTGTAGAGCATGATTTTTATTAAAATCAAATCGATATCCAAATCCTAAATTCATAAGTAAAGGCAATGTATATGAAGCAGCAGAAACCTGACCACTTTGATTATTCCCATTAGGAAAAGTCATTTCCATTTTCAATCCATCGCCATCATATCTCATGTTAGGTCCTGCATTCTTTATGGATACACCAAAATGTATGTGCTCTTTTTTTCCGGTTAGGTATTTTACTCCTGCATCAAGAGCCACTCCGAATGCATTCATATCGTGGATTCCCTCTGATATTAATTTGAGAGTAAATCCCCCATCAATGTTATTCGAAAATTCTCTTGTATACGTTAATCCTCCGTTTACAAACTGAGGTCTGTAAGTCCCAATTCCTCCTTCGGGATTATTCACTGTTGTAATTTCAATATCGCCTAAATTAAAAGACATAATGGATAAAGCAAAAACAGTTTTATCATTGAATCTTTGACTTACCCCAAAGGTATTGATATAAATCTCACTTCCTTGAAGCCAATTAGATCTTGAAAAAAGAAGATCTGTTTGATTGGTTCCAGAGACACCAGCAGGATTCATATATACCATTTCTATTCCGGAGCCATATGCAACATCTGATCCTCCAACACCAGAAGATTTTCCCCACGGATTTATAAGCAATTGATTTGCTCCAGATTGTCCTCCAGATTGTGCGTTTGCAAAGTGGCAAATAATCAAAAACAACGATATTTTCAACCATTCCTTCATTAAAAACTATCTAAATCTATTTGTCGTTGAACTCCGAACCATTTAATTATTTTCTCTCCTATACCAGGAGCATTTACATGAAATATATACAAACCTGATGCTACATTAATACCTTGTTCATTTTTTAAATTCCACGAGATAGAGGTTTGTTCATCATTATCCTTTTTTAATGTTTTGACTAATGATCCATCCAACGTAAAAATCTTAACGGTGCACTCCTTAGGCAGGTTCGTTATTTTAATTTGATTATTTATTTTACTTTTTTCGTATTCACTAAATCCATAATAAGGATTGGGAACTATATTCGTTTTATCCAAGTTCGCTTTTGCAATTTCATTTTGATTAGCTGCAGCATAAATTTCATAGGTATTAAATTCGTATACGGGCAGTTGACTATCTTCCAAAGTATATGGCTCATTTACACGCAGTTTTATAGTTACATCTGTAGCAAGAAATGAAAAAGCATCATTTTGAATAGGATATCCATAAACCCAGGTACAACTTTTAAATAGCTTTTGTTGTATTCCAAAATATCCTTGATTAAACAAGGTTAAAATTGATTCTCCTCTATCATATTTACTAACAAATTCATGATTCCTAAATATATAAATAGTATGAAACCCTCCCAGTAATGGGACTCCCTGATTATCACTCACGCTACTTGTTGGATTCCAAATCATATCGGCACCGTTATCTCCAGCGTAAAAGCTATATTCACCAAAAGCTAAATTCAACCTTTCTCCTGTAAGGACATCTATTGCATATCCAGGGAAGTAGGATAATCCTTGCTCTAAATCATTACCATCCCAATCTTTTGTAACTCCTCGTTTTAATTCTAGTTTTTCATCACCATATTGCGAAATTGGCTTGTCATCTGACATCTCTAAAACAGGACATATTGACCAATTAGTTTGATCACTAGTTATTACCAAATCTACATTGTTTAACGCTGAAAGATCGTTCGATTCTTGCATACTTTGAGAACCTGAAGCTAATCCGTATTTTTCACGTGAACAATATTTAAAGGGTGCTACCCACCCGTTAACTAATTTTTCAAATTCTCCATTGGTGTCTTCCGCGCCTTGGCCTACAAAATAATCCTTGAAATCAAATTCAGTATTTACAGAGCTTTGATTATTTCCAGCTCTTATCCAGTTCAGCCAAGTATCCCCCTCGACATCTGAAATTCCAGACAACCAAGGTAAACTGGAATTTTTAAAGTTCATAGAATCTCCTATGATGCCAAATTTATCAATACCAGGAGTACCCACATCTGATACTTGCTTAATGTTTACGGAAATACCCCATTGCTTCAGAATTTGCTCATTTTGCTCCTGTATCGTTTTATCAGAATAAACGGTATCTGAAAATTCGTCGGCCTCTTCTGGTTTATATAAAATTCGCCAATAAGCGTCGCTCAGATCATTAGGAGTGATTGAATCCATAAATTCAATTCTAAATTCTCCTTTCGGAATTTTTATTGGGTCTATTACTTTTACTCCAATAGGAGATCCAAAAGAATTATAGGTCGGTTGATCAATTGAACTGGTTGCTGAGGAAAGTATTTCTTCTATTGACGAATTAGATAAATTAACAAATTGACCTCCATTTCCATTTCCCAAAACTCGTTTTACCTTGGGAGATAATCCATAAACTGAATTTATTTTTGTCCCATTACCTTCTAAAGATGCGTCATGAGGAATTGCGGTATACTGTTTAATATTTCTTCTTCCTGCTTTATAAGGAAATTTTTGACCTTCGTTACTGGCTTGGTAAGCTAAATAATCATTGTAAGCATAGGCTATTGCAAGGTAATAATATTCTTTGTTGTTAACTAAACGATCATCACCAATTGCAAAATAATCTCTTGTAATAGAAAATGAATGCAAAACACCTTCATCAGCTCCATCAACCATAATTTGGGGAACATTAAATCCTATTTCCTTATCGAAAATATGATTGACTAATTTAGTTACACCATCTTTTATATCACTTTGCCAAACTAATCTTGCCTTTGACACGTCGTCTAATTGAGAACTCGATACAGTTGAATTCGCTAATTGGAAAACTTGATATCCTTGAAACTTATAGGTTGAGTCGTAAGAAACTCCAATGGGCGAAACAATAGTTGCGTCAACTTCTTGATATTCCTCTTTATAGTTATTACTTGATTGCGTATTTTCGAGATAAAAAATAAGTTCATTTTTCATTTCTTGAATAATCAAATCAGGTGCATCGGGACCATTTAATATTTTAAAACCGTTATCAAATAAAACCTGAGCTAAATCATCCGCTTTTTTTAAATTTTGAACGGCTGACCAAGGTCCCTCGCCAGGATTTGCCTGAGCCCAAATGGCTCCAGTCGTAATATAATTTACAGCACCCGGCTCAAGAGTAAATGGTCCCGCAGACTGAATAAATCTCCTATCACCCTCAGCATTACCAGCAGAGGTTTCACTCCAAGGAGCGACGACTACCCCTTTAGTTCCCCAATATTTTTGCTGATCAGAATCGTCTGGAAACATAAAATCACACCCTATACCACTCGTATTAAATCCATTTCCTCCATATTCCATTGGTGATCCATTTTTCCATCTTCCTCTTATATAATTAAAATAATCTGTAGCCGTATTTGGATCTCCCTGATCACCTGAACCAATATTATAGTACATAAACTTAGACATCACAATCAATTCCCCTTGTTCATCTATAATACCGTCCCTATCATTATCTACGCCATCGTTTACATCAGCTAATGGCCCTTCAAAAAAATCAACTCCTATTGCTGGTGGATCGATACCATATCCTTCTGAATTTTCATCATATGCATCTCCATTGTAACAGTATCCTAAACCTCTTTCTACATCACATCCAACATAATCATCATGTGCATATCCTAAGTCAGTGTCTGCCCATACCCCCATATAACAATCTTGAAGAGTAAATGTTGAACGATTTATAAATTTATAATTGTAAAATGTCATATCATTGATTTCATCATTGGTTGCAAAGGCAAAAGCTTGAGCTTGAATCTCTATTCCAATAGCAGATGCGCCAGATTCAGTATGAACATTTCCAACATCATTAAATATCCACCATATATTTTGATCTCCTCTTAACTTTCCATTTGCATACCGCTCGTTATTACCCCCCAAATCAAAAGCGGGATAATCTCCACTAGAAGGGTTGTATACTCCATTGGAGTCTGCATCAAAAAACGGGGCTAAATAATAATCATGACCATCAGCTATATTTCCATGAGCTGGATAGTTTAGCATACTTAATGGGACAGTAGGGTTTTCCCCAGCTTTTAGGGAAAAAATATAGTCTTCAACCTCTTTTCGATTAACTTTAAAGTGTTTATCGTACTCATCACAAACATCTGATGTGGTGGTCATATTATTTTTATTGATTGGACCCGCCCAAAAATCAGAACCGTTAGTTCTATGCGTTAAGGCTGCCATTTTTATATTTCCCGTTTCATCTTTCCCCCCAATCATAATAGATCCGGCATATATAGAATGCTTTCCACTTCCTTTGGGTATTTCATACTTTGCATTACTTAAGTCCCACCACATATCACCGCCATTTAAAATGGTAGTACGAACATTGTTTATATCTAAATCAATTCTTGATGTAGGAGCCTTACACTCTGAAGACCTGAACTGCAGTTGACTTGAATTAATAGATTCTGATTTTTTTATTGTATGCGAAGCACACACATTAAAATATGTAATTAAAACTAATGATATTACTATTAATTTCTTCATTTAAAAAGTCATAACAAACCCGATTCTAATTTGTCTGGGTAAAGCGTAGTTGTTTGGATTTGCAATTTTCAGGCTATAAAGATCTGTATACGATTCATAATTAGTTTGAGCTTCTATGTTTGGTTGAGATGCAGCGGCGTCGAGATAACCGTCATCTTCTGGATTACCTGTTGCATTGTAAACATTCACAATATTCTTAGTGTCGAATAAATTTTTAATAACAAGATAAAGCTCTGATTTAAATTGATAATTTGCCTCTTTCTTGAGACCAAAAACAACTTTTTTACTGAATCGAACATCTGTTGTATATATCCAAGGTAGCCTATTCCCATTTATTAAACCATCTAATGCTTTTCTTTCAGCATTTATAATATTACCTTCAGGAGTGAAGTTTAACTGACCTGAATAGGGTCTTCCTGAACTTAATTTAGACACAATATTAGTTGAAAAACCACCCAAAATAATTCTTCCCTTACCATTCCAATCAGGACCAATGTACTTTTTACCAGGTTTAAACGCATAATTAAAAACTCCTCTAATAATATGACGTTGATCAAAAGATAATGGCAACATAATTTTTAAATCTGGAACGCCTTGTGAAATTAAACTTGCACTTGAAACAGGGGATGAACCGGTTCCATCAGCAAATTGTAAAGTATAACCTGCATTTAAAGAAACGTTTGAGTTGATTGGCCGTAAATCATACTTTATGGAAAATCCTTTTATGAGCGCTTTATCTAAGTTTCCAAAGGTTAAATAATTAACGGGATAGGCATAATTAATTGCTGTAATTTGAATTAGGTCTTTCATTTCTCTATAGTAAGTCGATAAGGTAATGGCACTTCTATATGTTAGCTTCTGCTTATACCCTACTTCATAATCAATAGTTTTTTGAGGTTTAAGGTTCGAATTGGTAATGAAGCTTCCTACGTTCCCTTCAAGAAATAAATAATCAAATGGACTGAATATATTTTGATTCAAACTTGGTCGTTGAGTCAACACATCATAATGAGCAAAGAATGATGAATTATCTGATAAATTAAAGGTGAAAGATAGTCTTGGCATAAAACTATATTGGGGTTTATAATCTTCAAACGTAGAACTTGTTTTGTAATTGGAATCTCCAATCTTTGTAGAAGGATCTTTTAAAAATGGCGTCACTTCACCATTGCTTGAAGCTCGCTCTATAATAGAAGGGTCTAAAATTTCCTTACCCGATTCATCAAACCATGTGTTATTCAATCGATAGCCCGTAATAGTAGGAAATTCTTCCTCTAAAGAATTAACATAAACAGTAGCTTCTTCATCAATAGTATTGGGTATTGAATAATCAGAATTCAAATCTTTTGCTTTGTAAGCTTCATACAATACGTAGGGATCTTTTAAAACAGGTTGATTGGCATCAAATCGATCAACTCTCAAACCGATATTAAAAATAATATTATCAAATTGGAATTTATCCTGAATATATCCAGAGGCATAAATGGGTTGATAAGGATTTGATTTTCGAGTGTACGCTCCATTGGCGTCTTTTTCATGAAAAAAATCATTTAGTTGAACTTTTGATGTTGAATTCCCAAGATGATCATACCCCTGATTTGCTAAAATGCCATTTCCTTCAGCCAATAATTCATCAGGAGAAAACAATGATAGAGAATAATTTTCCGGACCATAAAAATCACTGTCAAAATATTCATCATAATCCAAACCAAACTGATCTCTAACATTTTCATAAAACCCTTTACTCTCTGTCCCTTGATATAAGTAATTATAATTCACGGTATCTGTAAAAACTCCGTTACTAAAGGTTAGGGAAGGGTTATTCAAATCTAATTCAGTATTCTTAGAATTTGCCAATTGTCGTATTCGATTCCACAGACCAATTGGGGCTACTGAATAACTTCTAAATTCTCTTTGCTCGTATTCAAAACCTAATATTACATTATGTTTTTTTAAAATTTTAGCAGTTATATTTCCCAAAATTCTTTTTTGAGTAGAATTTCCTTTGAAATATCCATTATACTGTCTACCGGTATTATACCATACTCCATATACATGCTCAGGACGATCTCCGTTTAACAATGCTCCACCATTGCTAGCTTGTAAATAATTCTCATAATTATCCTCTTCCAACCCCTCATATAAATTGTAAAATTGAGAAGCATAATTAGATCCATTAGGGTTAGAGCCTCCTCCTAAAAATTCATACAAAATATCTTTTTCACCCTTGTAGTAGTAGGCATCACCATTTTCACCATCTTCCTTATAGTCATACAAAGAATTTCGATGTGTTTTAAACTGACCTACATGCCCATATTTAAATAGGTCATCTTTGTGAGAGTCGTCCCAATTAATATCATTTTCCTCCGTGTAATCAACTTGAATCTGATAATTCAAACTTGAGAGCCATTTAGAAGAATCCACATTAATTTTCTGTTTCCAACGTAGAAAAATATTGGTTTGATCCTTTATATATTCCGGATTATTAACTGAATTAAATAAAGAATATTCATAGATATATGAATTACCTTTTGAATAGTTATAGTTTCCTCCTGCTGTTATAAGTATCTTTTTGCTGAGCTGGTAATCAATTTTTCCAGCAACACGAATATTCAAACTGCCAATATTTTGATTGGCTTTTTGCCATTCTAAATTCTCATTTGTAACGAATTCAGAATTCCTAAACGTTCCCATGCCTGAGGAAGCCACTCGCAAAGGATTCTCTTCTAAATCTCGCAAAAATTCGTCTTTAATTTTCCAAACGCCAAGGGCAGACGGCCTTGAATCCAAAAGATTTTTATATTCTCCTGTAAACAAACAGCGTAATCGAGAAGGCTTGAGTAAAATACCATTAGAATCTTTTTTTCCTTTCAAGAGAGGCCCAGCATAACTTCCGGTGATTAAATTATATCCATAACCATCAAGACCTTGTGATGTTATACTTTCAAGTGCGCCAAAGCCTTTAGAACCTCCTCCTTTTGTGGTTACAATAACGACTCCTCCAATATTATCACCATACATAGCAGGTATACCTCCAGATATCACCTCAACTTGTTCGATAGCATTTTGAGGAATACTTAATTTACCCTTAATTTTTATCCCATCTACAATAAACTGAGTTCCTTCTGTTCTTTGTCCTCTTATGTACACATTTCCACTACCATCATCTTGACTTACAGCATCAACGGATGTGGAAATAATATCCTCAATATCTCGCACAGCTAAATTTTCAACATCTGCTGAAGTATATATTTTCGCTTGCTTATCTTTATCAATAAGTGGTTTTCGGTATTGAATAATCTCTACAATATCAACTGCTTTAGAACTCGAAAGCAGTTTAAAATTTAACTCTACCTTTTGATTGGTTCCAACAAGTACCCCCTGAATAGTTTTAGTTTGAAGTCCCAATGATTCGACACTTACATCGTAGCTTCCTGGATTAACTCCTGAGAGAAAATACGCTCCATTAAAACC
>MDSV01223933.1_pt1 | contig 19604 bp, 17 predicted proteins | sample 810851 | NCBI WGS metagenome assembly MDSV01 (sample SAMN05326640, study PRJNA326480) | marine metagenome | isolation source: seawater | place: Atlantic Ocean: North East | collected 2012 | reverse complement strand
TTCTTATGGTGAGCGTAGCTCAGTTGGTAGAGCCCCGGATTGTGATTCCGGTCGTCGTGGGTTCGAGTCCCATCGTTCACCCCATTTTTCTTGGGGCCGTTAGCTCAGCTGGTAGAGCAGTGGACTCTTAATCCATTTGTCATAGGTTCGATCCCTATACGGCCCATACTCTAAAATATTGAGAAACCCTTCAATTTTACGCTCAAATTCAAGCTCTATTTTTGGCCACACTAGTTTTTTAAGAGTAAAATTTAGCTGATGAAAATATTAGGCCTTATTTTTTTACTTACATCATTAGTTGCTTGTGTCGCTCCCACAACACAGCGTACTAAACCTAATGATGCGGCTGTTGCTATTGAGGCTGAGAAACAACGTGAAATAGCACTTAGAGAGGCGCTTGAAAATCAAAATAGATTATTAGAAGTAGGCGCCCCTATTTTAGAAAAATCCTTATCTTTTTGTAAGGATAGAAAACGAAAATCAATTGGTATTACATTTAGAAATAAATATGATTACGAGGACGAATATCATGCACTTGCAATCTCTAAACTTGAATTAGGTGAACCACTAGAAATTACATATGTGATTAAATCAACTCCTGCTGCAAAGGCGGGTTTGAAAGTAGGCGATATTCTTCTATCAGTTAATGGTATTAATATAGCTACCGGCAAGGGCGCATCTAAAAACTTTTCAAAGTTTTTAAAAAAAGAAATAAAAAAAAGTGCCATCCTTTCTTTTGAAGTTATACGAAATAATCAAAATCAATCATTTAGCATAACACCTGTTGAGGGCTGTGATTATCCTTTAATTTTAACTGGCGACAGTGCGGTTAATGCGTTTGCTGATGGTAATAGTGTATATGTCACTCAGGGCATGATGGATTTTACAAAAACGGATGATGAGCTTGCACTAGTTATTGCTCATGAGCTTGCACATAATACGATGAGGCATATCGATGCGAAAAGAACAAATGCAATGGGTGGATTAGTAATTGATATATTAATTGGTGTTTTAACAGGTGTTGATACCCAAGGCATGTTCACCCAAAACTTTGCGCAAGCTTATAGTCAAGAATTTGAATCAGAAGCAGACTATGTTGGATTATATATGAGTCAGATTTCTGGATATGATATTACAGAGGCAGCGTATTTTTGGCGAAGAATGGGTGTTAAGCATCCAGGTTCAATCGATAAAAATCATGCTGCATCACATCCTTCTTCTCCAGAGAGATTTGTTTCAATTGAAGATACAATAAAAGAAATAGAAACAAAAAAAACTACGGGCGAGGTATTAATGCCAAATATAGACGAAAACGCGATAGATAGCAGGGAGCGTCCAGCAGAAAGTCAAGCAGATAGAATAGGTTTTTAATTTTTTTTAATTTTTTATTGTATCTCTTTTGTAAATCACTAAAATCTATAGTCTTTATTAACTAGAATAATATTTGCCGATGCGAAATATAAAAAACAAGGGATTTACTTTACTTGAGCTGATGTTGGTTATTGTTATTGCCGGCGTGCTATTTAGTATTGGTATCCCATCGTATACAGCATTGAAAAATAGTAACTGCCTTACAACTAATACCAACAGATTAATTGCATCACTACAGTTTGCAAGAAGCGAGGCAGCAAAAAGAAATAATGCAGTTTCATTGCTCCCTCGACCACTTGCTCTTGGTGGCGTGCGGGATTGGCGAAATGGTTTTGAAATTGTTACTGATGATGTTGATAAAGATAGTGTCGCGGGTTGCGCAGGTGTTGAAGATGTGGATGGTGACGGCACATGTAATGAAGATGCGGTTATGAAAATTATTGAGCTTAGCTGTGGTGATGCGGCTGCTGACAAAGGCCTACAAATTGAAAATCAGAGAGGTGCGGCAGCAAATGATCTTACTGATTTCACCTACCGTTCAAGCGGAAGACTCACCAATACATCAACGGGAAGAATTTTTAAGATTTGCATGGCTGGATATCTAGGCACAGAAAGAGGAAGAGAGGTAAGAGTTTCCAATATAGGTCGTCCGCAGACAAATCTAGTTAATATTGCTACTTGCCCGTTTTAAGAATGATGAAAATAACATATAGCACTAAAAATAAAACATTGGGTTTTACACTAATTGAGGTTCTGGTTGCATTACTAATTGTCGCGCTCGGAATGCTTGGAAATGCCATGCTTCAATTACAGGGAATGAAAAACAGTAATGATGCTTATCTTAGAAGTCAGATTGGTATTTTTGCTTATGATATTGCCGATAAAATAAGAGCAAATCGAGAATGCCAAGACCAATATCTAACCCAAACATTTCTGTCAGAAGGCAGTCCTTATATTGTCGGTACCAGTGATGCAGGAGCTTGCATCCATTCAAATACGCTTGGGAATGCGGGGATGGCTAATGAAATCGCATGCATTGGACAAGCATTAGATGCAGGTTTGCCAGCAGGAGCTCGAGTTTTTCTTCGAAGCTCATCTATTAGACCAACCGGCGCTAGTCGTGATATTAAAATTTTTACTTTAAGAATTAGTTGGACTGATCGTGATAATGAAGAGCGAAAGGCTGACTATACATTTGACCCAGGTGCTTGTACCAACGCGGCTGCTTGTAATTGCACTTAATAAAAAAAGTTTCAACATATAAATTATGAATATGATTTTAGAAAAAAAACAACAAGGTTTAACACTAATCGAACTATTAATTGCTATGTTAATCGGCACGCTTTTAATTTTAGGCGCTTCAAGCATGTTTATTGCTAACAAGCGAGTTTATAAAGAGGTCGATTATCAGGGAAGACTGGCTGAAAATGCTCGGTTTGCCATGGAAATGATGATTAGAGATTTACGTATGGCAGGATTTATTGGATGTGCTGTAAGAGAGGAGGTAGTCAACAACCTTGCAGTTCCTGATGGAACAGAGCTATTGAGTTATATATCAAAATCATCAGGCGCAATTCAACCAAATTCAATTGAAGGTTCCGAGGGTGGAGCGAATTGGCTGCCATCTGGTAGCACCGATGTAACTGCAGGCGACGGTGTTACTACAACACCCAGCCTAGAACCTGGCTCAACCGCTAACAATGATGTAACTATGTTAATAACTAGTGACGGATTCACGACGCGCTTTTTAGAGGATACCAATACGAATCTGTGTGAGAGTATGGGCAGTGTCAATGCAAATCTTACAGTGAGGGCTCAGGCTGGAGCACAAATACCGGGAGGATTGTTTGTCGATGGCGGACTATTTGTTGCATCAGATTGTGAAGCGACAAATCTTTTTCAATTAACTTCTAATGCGGATGCCGAACCATTCATATTAGAACATAGTACTGGTAGCGGTTCGCCAGGCAATCAAGTTAGCACATTAAGTAAACAGTATACTGTGAGCAGCACTAACTGCACCGCATCACCCGTTGATATTCATCAATTTAGAGCAAGACGTTATTTTGTAGCCATCGACCAAGATACTAATAGACCAGGACTATACCGACAGGTATACGATATAAATCCAAATGCCCCAGGTGCGGAACCTGAGGAATTTGCAGAAAGAATAATCGATGGCGTTGAGAATATGCAGATTCTTTATGGTGAAGACACAACCGGAAAAGACCGTGTTGCGGACACATACGTTACAGCAACCGCAGTTACTAACTGGGAAGATGTGGTAAGTGTTAAATTAGCAGTACTTTTTGCGACTGTTGAAGAGGATTTCTCAGCACCATTTGATACTAAAAGTGATTATCGACTATTAGACCAAATTATCGATCCTACTACAGGTACTAATGATAGAAGACGTCGAAAAGTAGTTGAGGCAACCATTTCCCTGAGAAATCGCCAGCTCTCCCTCTAATCTATTTTATGTGAACCAGTTCTCATTTTTATGGTAAAATGTGAACTGGTTCACATTGTCAGTTTTAGAATTTCTATGAAAATACTAAGTTTATTAATGGTTTAGAATAGGAATGCGTACTAATTCATACTATTTCTAGTATAAAATAGGGTCATCCGTGATATAAACTATAGAACTTAATAATAATTATAATTAGATGGAATAATTAGTGAATAAAAATAACATTCAAAAAACAATGAAAATGGCTGACTCACAAAGAGGCGCGGTTCTTTTTACAGCGTTAGTTATGATGGTCTTAATGACATTGCTTGCCGTAACCATGATGGGTAATACCGCAATTGATGAAAAAATGGCGCAGAATTCACAGGACCAAAATCGTGCATTTCAAGCCGCTGAGACTGGTATTGAAATGGCAATTGCAAATAGCGGTTCATTAAACACATCGAATGCATTCCAAGCTGACGGAACTAATACCTTCAGCCAAGGCGATACAGCGACACTTGGTACCGCAACAACGGGTTACGGTGTAAGCGTGACATACACATCTGTTTTTTTACAAAAAACGAAAGTAACGCGAGGTTCTGGTTTTGATGATAACTTTTCTAATTACTGGTTTGAGCTTCGCTCAAGAGCAAACACAGATACAGGAGCATCGTCCACTGTTTCGCTAGGCATGTTTCAGGTTGGGGCAAAATAAATAAAATATATTTTCAAGGTTGAGGAATTTAAAAAATGAATATAAGAAATGTTTCTTTATCAATAATCGGCTTATTAATGGTTTTTACATTTGCACAATCAGCAGAAAGAATTATGCAAATTAAAGATCTTGGGATAGATGGTGAAAGTCGAATTTACGATGTAATTTGTCCAAGTGGAAATGGCACATTACTTTACCATCGCATTGGACATAGCGATGTAATTCCTGAAAATGAAGTCGATCAAGAGCAGGAGCTAATTGAACTTGTTGCGCCTAAAGATGATGCACCAGCATTAGGAAAAAAACCTGAAGTTTGTACGCTAAAAAATGATGGCGAATATGATTGTAAAAAATATAAAAATATTGATTCTGCAGCGGAAGCTGTATGTAAAGAAATAGGATAACTACTTTTTGATATCGAGTTTTAATATGAATATTAAAATAAATATTAATACCATTAATTTAGGAGTTGATGATGTTTAAATCCAATTCATCTATAAAATTTTCGTTATTACAACTTAATTATTGTTTTATTGCGGCGATGTTAGTTTTTGCAAGCAGTAGTGGTCGAGCTGATGATACTGAAATATACATGGGTACAGGTACGACCGATGCCTCCGAGACGCATCCTAATGTACTCTTTATATTAGATACATCCGGAAGCATGAATGCTCGCGATGCTGGTGCTAACAAAAGAACAGCACGAATGACAGTATTAAAAGAAGCAATGAACGACCTATTAACAACTCTGGATAATGTGAATATTGGATTAGCACGTTTTAGTGATCGCGGTGGCTCAATGATTTTTCCTGTGAGCCCTATTGATGGAAACGCCAATATAATTGTTGGTGAACAAACAGCGTCTAAGGCACTAGAATTCAAAGCTGTTCTAGTAAATGAATCAGATGATGCAGAGGAGAGAGTTTCAGGTAGCGATACGGGCCAAGTTTTTTTAAATGATGATGTGCTTGAAGCCTTCGATTTTGGCGGAACGGCTGGACAATCGGGCACAACAACAATAGAAGTATCAAGCGCAAGTGATGATATTTCTGAATTTAATCGTAATGGACGTATGTTAAACGCATCATATGCTTACATACATAACGTTGTTGCCTTAGGTTTACGTTTTCAGGGAATAAATATTGCACAGGGAACCACAATTCAAAATGCTTTTCTTGATTTTACCCATAGGATTCGTCGTACAAATCGAACAAATGCGATTATTTCTGGATTAGATATTGCAAATACGACAACTTTTAGCAATTCAAGTCGTGATTTATCATCCCGTTCTACAACGAGCGCAACTGTTGCATGGGATGGTATTCCGGGCGGAAATACTAATACACAATTTTCAAGTCCCGATATTGCAAGTATTGTTCAAGAAATAGTTGACCGTTCTGATTGGTCCTCGGGTAACGCTATGGGCTTTAAAGTTTTTACCACTACTGGGCAGCGTTATCCATACTCACGTAATGCGACTTCAACACGTCAACCCAAGCTACGAATAGTGGTGCAAGCTGTTGCAGGTACAGAAGGGGATGATCAGTTACTTGCACTTCGTTTTACGGATCTGCGTATCCCAAGAGGCGCAAAACTTACGTCCGCTAAGTTACAAGTAACTAACTCAGCTGCTGGCGGTTCAAGCTCGGTAACCTGGCGTATCTCTGCTGAGCAGACAGATGATTCTGCTGCTTTAACTACAGCAACAAATAATTTAAGTTCACGAAAAGGTAGCGGAACAGTTGTGAATTGGACTGTTGATGGTTCAACATTAAATACCGCGCCATCTTCAACTCAATGTTCTGTCACAACAGCTTCTGGTGCTGCTAACACTTGCTCAGATCAATTTACCGAAGAGACGAACGATATTAGTAGTGTTCTTGAAGAAGTAACCAATCGTTCTGGGTGGTGCGGAGGTAACGCAATTACAATTCTAGTTGATGCAAGCAGCCCAAATTCATCTCAAATACGTAAATTGTACAGTCGAGATAGCTCAGAAGCCGCACTTGCGCCTAAGCTCATTTATAGTTACATGCCTCAGGCCGGTTGTATGAATTCAATGGAGTCATCTCAAATTGCCTCAAGTGGCGACGATGCAGAACAATTCAATGACGCATACTACGGAAGTCGCGTTAATACTATAGGAAATGATCTTGTGTTAGGTGATGATACACAAAACGGTAATCAGAATGTTGGATTACGTTTTACTTCAGTAGACGTTCCCCAGGGCGTTACCGTTAAGGAAGCTCACATTGAGTTTAGATCAAAAGGCACATCGACCGGTACAGCAAGCTATACAATACAGGGAATTAACGCTGATAATATTGGTCAGTTTACTTCTGCTGCAAATGATATTTCGGGTAAAACAAAAACATCGGCCTCAGCAACTTGGACAATGACAGGCAACAATGCGGAAGATGATTGGGACCAAGCTGATACCGCATATCAGTCTGTAGAATTGAAATCAATTGTTCAAGAAATTGTTAACCGCAGCGGCTGGAGTAGAAAAAATAATATGGGTTTTGTTATTACGGGAACAGGAACACGTATTGCTGAAAGTTTTGACAGTGACCCGTCAAAAGCTCCTCGACTTGTTGTTAAGTATGATGATTCAAAAAGTATCCCATTCAAATCAACACGTGAGGTATTAAAAGAAAAAGTTAAGGAATTACCAGCAAGAGGGGGAACTCCGATAGCTGGAGCGATGAGTGAGTCCGCAAAATATTGGCGCGGCGAACAGATGCTTTATGGGAAAAATAAAGGGTCTTATGGACAAATATCCCACCCCGGTGCTTACTGCTTAGGTCCTAATAATTGTCCGGGAGGTAAAGCAACGACTTCAGGCGGTGGATATTATGGAAGAGGTGGCTCGACAGATGAATTTTTTGTTTTAAATCCCTCAGGCTGTACCAAAAATAATTTGGGAAGTTACAGGTGTCGTAATCGAAAAATTAACGGCAATACAAAATATCTCTCTCCAATTAAAACTAAACTTGAGTGCGCAGCCAATCATCAGGTTCTTTTGACTGATGGTCAAGCAGGTGGAAATGATGTAAATAATATCAAAAAAATTATTCAGAAGAATACCTGTCATAAAGATAACTCAAAATTTAAATTACCCGGACACAGTAATCATAAATATCAAGGTCGAGGTTATTATGGGACGACTGCCCCAACTGCTGAGGCATGTGTGCCAGACCTTGTTGAGTACATGGCAAACAATGATCAAAAATCAGATATCGCTGGTGATCAAGTTGTAAAAACGCATACCGTTGCTTTTGCTCTTAAAGCTGCTGGTCCTGTTCAGTTTTTAAAAGATGTTGCAAATTTAGGCGGTGGTGGTTTTTATTCAGCTGATACTGCTGGTGACTTACAAGATGTTTTTAAAGTTATCCTTTCGGATGTGAGAAGTGCTCCAACATCATTTGCCGCACCTTCACTTGCAACCAATGCATTCAATAAATTGTTAAGTCGTGATGATGTTTATTTTGGCATGTTCACACCTGAGCTTTCTCAGAAATGGAATGGTAACGTCAAGAAATATAAAATTTGTATCTCATCATCGGGCTGTAGTTTGGGTGAAGTTCTCGATGCAAATGGAAAAGAAATCATTGATAAGAAAACCGATCGTTTTGTGGAAGATGCTCAGAGTATTTGGTCGGACTCGAAAGATGGTCCATCTACGACTAAGGGTGGAGCAGGCGGTGAGATTACAGACCACACAGAAGTTGTATTACTAACTGACAAAAAAGACAATACAACAACATTCGAGCAACTGCGTGGGACACTTCTTGATACAGAAAAAGGCTATAAGTTAACTGCCGCAAATTGGGATGATGATGAGTTTGGTACCATGCGTTCAGCAATATGTGCCTCACCTTCAACAAATGCAGGCAGCGAATGCGAGAAAAGAATGCTCTGGTTGCTTGGTAAAAAACATATTACCGATGCTCAAACTGATATAAACCAGGGTCAGCGATGGGCAGTCGGGGATGTTTTACATAGCTCACCCGTAGTCATTACATATGGAGGCTCTCCAGGTGCTACACAATCCGGTGGTACCTTCATCGATAAAATTGTCTATGGCACAAATGCAGGTTATCTACATATGATTAATGGCGAAACTGGCAAAGAGGAATGGCGTTATATGCCAAGTGATTTTTGGTCAATGCAACGTCAATTATTTGATAATAGACAAGATACTCACATGTACGGCTTGGACTCAAGCCCGACATTATGGGCTTGCGATGTACTTGGTGATGGAAATATACAACCTGATGCAAGACGAGATGTTGTCAATCTAGGAAGCGGCACTTGTGCTGATGCCAATGCTGATTTTGTTCGCGTAATTACTGCAACTCGTCGAGGCGGTGGTACCAACGGATTTATTTATGCGCTTGATGTATCTGCATCAATGTCGAGTAACACAGATATTGTTGGGCCCAAGTTTATGTGGCGTATTGCTGGTGGTAATACAACAGGAGACTTTCGTCGCTTAGGGCAAACTTGGTCTCAACCAAGAATAACAACTATTATGGTCCAGGAACCTACTGGCGCTAGCAGACCTAAAGATGTTTTAATATTTGGTGGCGGCTACGATATTAAGTTAGATGATAAAAGCAAATTCGATTTTACAGATAATGATGGCAATGATTATCTAGGAAATGCAATTTACATTGTTGACCCAATGAATGGGCAAAAGATTCTATCAATAAGTGGCAAAGGTTCAGGTGCTGATATAGAAGTGAAAGATATGCATTATTCAATACCATCTCGCATCGGATTCCTCGACTCAAATACTGATGGTCTTACCGATCGTTTATATGTTGGTGATTTAGGCGGTCAAGTATGGCGTGTTGATATCTCAGAATCGGTACCACTAACTGGTACACGCAGCACTGGTACAGTAGTTGGATTACTTGCGAAGGTCTCAGATGGTAGCACAGAAAACAGAAGACGTTTTTTTGAAAAACCATCAATCGTTCAGGTAAATGACACAACATTCTCAACTTCTGAAGAGTATGATTACGTGTTAATCGGTTCAGGTAATCGTTCTCATCCCCTAGAGGAGAGCGTCAAAGATAAATTCTATGCATTCCGTGATCGTTTTATTTCAAATAACGCGCTTGTTGATTCTAATGGGGACGGTGTCTCTGGCGATAATGATGGTTACCCAACTCCGACACACAAACCTTATTCGCACTCAGATCAAAATAGCCTCCTTAATGTAACAACAAAAGGAGTAGCAACTCAAGCAGCGAGTGATCCTGGAAAAGTAAAAGCATCAGATGGTTGGTTTTTTGATTTTGCTGAAGCTAATAGTGGAAGACCTGGAGAGAAGGCGCTTTCATCACCACTAACTGCAGGTGGCGCTGCTATTTTTACTACCTTCGATCCAAAAGCTGAGTCAGGTGCTAACGCACAAGCTTCCTCATCTGGAAATACAACGTCTGCGCAGGCTAAAAAGAATGACCCCTGTTCAGCAGCACCAAATATCGGTACAGCGAGGGCTTACCATATAAATATCCTGACGGCAGAGCCGCCTGAGATTACCGAAGTCAATGGTAATAATAACGAAAATAATAGATTTAGAGAGATTATTGGTAGCGGTATTCCATCTGATGTTATTCCGGTATTTACTCAGGAAGGCGTGATAGGGATTGCACAATCAGATGGTAGAGGTATTGGGCTGGGCCAATTGTCGTCAACAACACCAGAAAGAGCGTACTGGAACGAATCAATAGAGTTCTAATTTATAAATATAAATTCAAAGAGATAATTTATTATGCTTTTATCATTTAAAATTAATAAAAACTCAAGTCATGGGTTTACTCTGATTGAGCTAATGATTGTAGTTGTTATTATTGGAATTTTAGCTTCAATTGCACTCCCCGCTTATGACTCATATGTGATTCGTGGTAAACGCGCAGAGGGCAGAGCGATGCTGATGGATGCAGCATCGAAAATGGAAAAACACTACGGCGATTGCTATAGGTTTGGACAAGCCATTGCTGCAGCAAAAGATTGTGATGCTAATCAAGTGAATCTATGTAATGCAGTTACCTGCTCCAGTGAAACTGGAAAATACGACTTAGTTCTTTTTGATGCAAGTAACACGACATATACACTGACAGCATCACCTACTTTTCTAGATAATCAATGTCATGATTTATCACTAAGACATACTGGAGAAAAATGCGCCACAACGGGGGGACCTGGAGGGCCTCGTACTTGCTCAACTCAGAGTGCGGCAGCTGCTGAGCTCGTAATGTCATGCTGGGGGCGTTAGCTTAGAAGTTTCATTTTCTTTGAGTGTTTGTTCTATTGATTTATTCACGTCTTAAAATATTTTTTCATTCTACATTACTACTCTTTCTTTTTTTTGGAGTAGATGTTTCTGCAAATAATGAAACTACTCCAGACTACGGCGCACTACGAGAAAAAATTACTTTTGGCAAAGCAACATTTTCAGAAGTTAGAGAAGCATTAACTGAACCCGATGTTCTTAATTTGACTAACACCATTCACGCGCTATATGCGATGCGCTGGCATCGCGCCGTGTTGCATCTTTTTCAGAATATTTGGGAGAGAAAACGTGAAAAATATCCCGAATTAGCATGGGATTTACTTGAAAAAATTCCTCCTCGCATTGCACTTGCTAGCACTATTAATAGAGTCAGAATATTCAATACTGAAGAGTACAAAGCTTTTATTCGGATGCATCGTTATGCAGACCACGAATTTGTACGTGCGCAGGTGGTAGTATCACTTGGTTTAAATGGTGATCCTGATGATATTGAATATTTAATTAAAATGGTCAAATCTAACAATCATTATGTTATTCAAACTGCCATTACTAGTTTAGGGCTTATGGGTCACGAAAGAGCTAAAGACGCAATGATTATTCTTGAAAATGAATATAAAGGAGAACCGCGTGCTGTATTACTCAGAGAATTACTAAAGAAGGTTTATAATTGGGAGAGTGGTATTTAATAATTGCAAACTCTTTTGACTATATCTTTTGCTTCAACAATACCCGATTGCCGCTCTTCCTCACCAAGTGTTCTCATTGTGCCATCTTCTTGTTCAAGAGTTACTCTTGGGTGTTGGAAATTTTCTAAATTCTTTTTTGCTTGCTTACAAAGAACTTTATTTTTTTCTAATTTTACCTGTGCTTCTATTTGATTAGTTTTCTCTTTTTGACGATTTTCATTTCTTTCATTTAAATCTTTTGTTTTTTTTCTCAGTGTATTTCGTGCACTTTCTGTATCGACATTATCACGGATTTTTATAGTTTTAATGTTTGCGTCTTGCTTAGAAATCGGCGGCTTTTCGCCGTAGTGGACCTTACCCTCTTCATCAATCCACTTGTATATTTCAGCGGAAACCGAAAAGAACACAAACACAAAAGCCAGAAAAATACATGAATTTCTCACAATAAATTGCATCTTTTTCACTTTCAAAATATATTTAACCCCATGATAGTCCATTTAGTATATGATTTTAATATGAATTTTGTAAACAAGTGAATAAAACTCACGACCTAAATTAGGGTCTAATATACAATGAGGGTATTGAAGGAAACGAATATAGGTAAAATTATGTTATCTAGGGTTCAATATATTATGTTTATCGGGATTTGTGTTTGCACATTTTCTGTTAATTCCGCTGTTGATATAGTCGTTTGTGAGGACGATGAAGGTAATAAGACTTTCCAAAAAGCATGTCCTCCCGGCACCTTTGTTGTTGGAGAGAAAAAGTTTAGTGTTGGAAAGGACTCCTCTAAACAAGTTGATCTCAGTAAATTGAATATTATTCTGTATACCGTACCTGATTGTGAAACCTGCGAAGAGGTTAAGATATATCTTAAAAGTCGTGATGTACCTTTTAATGAAATAGATGTCACGAAAGATCTCAAGTCGCAAAAAGAGCTAACCAAAATTAGTGGCAAACTTAGTGTTCCACTAACAGTTATTGGTGATGAGTTCGTATCTGGGTATGATCGAGTCAAGATAGGTGGCATTATTGATAGTATAATAACACCACAAGAATGATTTACTTTCTTCAACACATATCATAAGTATCAGTAATAATGATTCAAAAAAAAATTAAACTATTAGTATTTATATTCTTTCTACTTTCTTTCGGTCATCTCTCTATTTCAGCAGAGAATGATACAAGGAATACTAGGCCGCTGGATGGAGATTTATTATTACCAGAAGATCAAAATAAAAAAGCTGAAGATAAGAAATGTATTACAGTTTGTGAGCAATGGGGAGAAGATTGCATCATTAATCCATCTCGTAATTCAGGCGCAAGAAAGTGCAGGCGTGTATGCAAGTCATTTGCGGAAACATGTTTCTAGAGGAAGATTATATTTTTAAAAGAGATGATAGGCGATTAAGCTTCCAGATAAATCACAAGCGAAAGTGGCGGAATTGGTAGACGCGCTGGATTTAGGTTCCAGTGCCGTAAGGCGTGAGAGTTCGAGTCTCTCCTTTCGCACCATTATTTTAAGATAAAAACCATCATTTTTTTAATAGGCCAATGTTTATTAAGGATTTTTTATATTAGAATTCTTTTTAAGTTGAATCTAGGATACAATTACAAATGATTGATTTTATTACTTTAACTAAGGGATAGCTTATAACAAGATGCAAGTATCAGTTGAAAATATCGGTTCATTAGAGCGTAAGGTTCATGTTGAAGTACCAGAGACAAGAGTTGCTTCCGAGATTAGTAGCCGTTTGCAAAATATGACAAAAACAACAAAGGTAGAAGGGTTTCGACCCGGTAAAGTGCCTTTAAAAGTGATCGATAATCGCTATGGCGATCAAGTTCGAAAAGAGGTAATTGGTGAGCTTGTTAGGCAAACTCTTTTTGAGGCAATTAATCAGGAAAATTTAAAACCTGCTGGCCAACCGCTTATTGAGAATATTGATGATACAGTTGGTAAAGCACTAGCATTCACCGCTATATTTGAAATCTACCCAGAAATTATTCTTAAACCTGCAGAAAAATTAAAATTTGATAAACCAGTTTGTCAAATAGTTGAAGATGATATATCAATAATGATTGAAAAGTTACGCAAACAGCATCGCGAATTAAAGCAGGTTGAGAGGTCATCACAAAGTGGTGATATTATTAATATAGATTTTGAAGGATTTATAAATGACGAGCCTTTTGAAGGCGGAAAAGCTGAAAAATATGATTTAGAATTAGGCTCGAATTCTTTTATACCAGGTTTTGAGGATGGATTAGTTGGAGCGTCATCTAACGAGGAAATAGTATTGAAGTTAAAATTTCCTAAGGACTATGGGAAAGAGGAATTAAAAGGAAAGCAAGTTGATTTTAAGGTTATGATAAATAGCGTTAACGAGCCTCATCTCCCCAAAGTAGATAAAAATTTCATAAAAAAACTTGGCTTGAAACAGGACAATGAAGAGGCATTAAAAATAGAAATAAGGAAGAATATGGAACGGGAAGTTGAGTTGTCGCTTCGTCAACAATATAAAGATATCGTGCTTGATGGTCTTCATAAAGAAAATAAGATTGAATTACCTCGCTCATTGATTGATGGAGAATACAACAGGCTAAAAAGCGAGCTAGAGAAGAATTTAAAACAACAGCAGGGTATTGATGCTAAAAAAATTGCATCAGAGAGTGATTCTGTACTAACTGAGCAAGCAAAAAAACGTGTTTCACTGCAGTTGATATTAGCTGAGATTATCAAAATAAATGAGCTCAAGGCAGATCCTAAAAAAGTTCGTGAAATGGTTGAGCATGCAGCTTCAGGCTACGAAGACCCAGATTCTGTTGTCAATTGGTATTATTCAGATAAGAAAAATTTAGCTGAAGTAGAGGTGTTAGTTTTAGAGGATAATGTTATTGATTGGGTTTTGGAGCACGCAAATGTCGTTGAAAAAAAATGTACCTTTGACGAGATTATGAATAAAAGGCAGACTGCATAACAATTGGATGATATAAAGTAAATTATGAATAAAAACGAGATACATGCATTAAATCTAGTTCCGATGGTTGTTGAGCAAACATCCAGAGGAGAGAGAGCTTATGATATTTATTCACGCCTACTAAAAGAGCGAGTTATCTTTCTAGTGGGCCCCGTTGAAGATAATGTTGCTAATTTAATTATTGCACAATTATTGTATCTGGAGTCTGAAAACCCAGACAAGGATATAAATTTATACATAAACTCTCCCGGTGGGTCTGTTTCAGCAGGTCTCGCAATCTACGATACTATGCAATTTATTAAACCAAATGTTAGTACGATGTGTGTTGGACAAGCTGCTAGCATGGGAGCATTATTGTTAGCCGGAGGACAAAAAGAAAAACGCTATTGTCTTCCACATTCACGCATTATGATCCATCAACCATTAGGTGGATTTCAGGGCCAAGCTTCAGATATTGATATACACGCGCGTGAAATATTGCAAGCACGAGAACGTTTAAATAAAATTCTCTCTGACCACACTGGACAATCACTCGATACTATTAAAGTTGATACAGAGCGAGATAATTTTATGAGTGGAAGCGAAGCAAAAGATTATGGTTTAATTGATAAAGTTTTGAATGAGAGAATAAATATACCGGAATCTTAGTGTGATAATTCTGGGTATTTATTAAGTTAGAAATTTAAATATTTTGAGGTTCACGTTTTATGACTGATAAAAAAGAAGGAAAGAATGGGGATGGCGAACGTTTGCTATATTGTTCTTTTTGTGGAAAAAGTCAGCATGAAGTACGTAAATTAATTGCCGGACCATCAGTTTTCATATGTGATGAGTGTGTTGCATTATGTAATGATATTATTGACGAAGAAGTTCTAGATAAAGTGGCTGGGGGCGATATCAAATCACTACCAACCCCTAGAGAAATTAATTCAATATTAGACGAATATGTTATCGGTCAAAATCAAGCAAAAAAAATTCTATCTGTTGCGGTCTATAATCATTACAAACGTTTAGAACAAGGTATAAAAAATACTGATGTAGAACTATCTAAGAGTAATGTTCTTTTAATCGGACCAACAGGAAGCGGTAAAACATTATTGGCAGAAACCATGGCTCGTTTATTGAATGTACCGTTTACAATTACCGATGCAACCACATTAACTGAAGCAGGATACGTTGGAGAGGATGTTGAAAATATTATTCAAAAGTTACTTCAAAAATGTGATTACGATGTAGATAGAGCTCAGACGGGTATAGTCTATATTGATGAGATAGATAAGATTTCAAGAAAATCTGATAATCCATCCATAACTAGAGATGTTTCTGGAGAAGGTGTGCAACAAGCCCTTTTGAAACTAATAGAGGGTACAGTTGCGTCTGTTCCACCGCAGGGTGGGAGAAAGCACCCACAACAAGAATTTTTACCTGTTGATACCTCAAACATTTTATTTATTTGCGGAGGTGCATTTGCAGGTTTAGATAAAATTATTTTAGAACGTTCCGAAAAAGGTGGCATAGGTTTTTCAGCAGAAGTAAAAAGTCAAAAAGATCGAAAAAGCGTGAGCCAACTTTTACAAGGAGTTGAGCCTGAAGATTTAATACAATATGGTTTAATCCCAGAGTTTGTAGGAAGATTACCAGTTGCTGCAACTCTTGATGAACTAGACGAAGAGCAGCTTGTTAAAATACTTATCGAGCCAAAAAATGCGATCACAAAACAATATATTCATTTATTTGAAATGGAAGGCTGTGAATTAGAGTTTCGTGATGATGCTTTACGCGCTGTTGCAAAAAAATCAATGGACCGTAAAACTGGAGCAAGGGGATTGAGATCGATAATGGAAAATATACTATTAGACACCATGTATGACCTTCCATCATCTGAAGATATTGTAAAAGTAGTAATTGACGAAAGTGTAATTAATAATGGTACTGAACCTTTGTTGATTTACGAAACCTCCGATATCCAGAAAATAGCGTCGGAATAGATTTTTTTATTTTTCACATGTTGGTATTATAGGATTTCTTGATTAAAGCTATTGAAAAAAAGTGATTTAACCACAATATTAGGGGTTAATATGCAGACTCTCCAAAATATTGATATACCATATATTCATAATAATATTATATAGTTATGACATTAGATAACCAAACATTACCCGTTTTACCGCTTCGAGACGTTGTTGTATATCCACATATGGTTATACCGCTCTTTGTTGGTCGTGAAAAATCAATAAAAGCCTTAGATAAGGCAATGGAGGGGAGTAAGCAAATTTTACTTGTGGCTCAAAAAAGTCCTACTGAGGATGACCCAGGTGAAAATGAAACTTATGATGTGGGTACGATGGCAAATATTCTTCAATTACTAAAGTTGCCAGATGGCACAATAAAAGTACTGGTTGAGGGAACATCGAGAGCAACAATATCTAACTATAGAGAAAATGACGGCATGTTTGTTGCTGATGCTGTGTTACTTGAACCTAAGGTTGTTGATGAGCAAGAAATGGATATACATGCTCGCTCAGCAGTCAATCAGTTTGAGCAGTATGTAAAATTAAATAAGAAAGTCCCTCCGGAAATAATTTCTTCACTTGTGAGTATTGATGATTCAAGTCGGTTGGCAGACACTATTGCCGCTCATATGTCTGTAAAAATTGAAGATAAACAGCATGTCCTAAGTATTATTGATATCAAGGAAAGATTGGAATATCTAATTCATCTTATGGAGTCTGAAATAGATTTGCTTCATGTAGAGAAAAAAATTCGTGGCAGAGTTAAATCACAAATGGAAAAAAGTCAGCGCGAGTATTACTTGAATGAGCAAATGAAAGCAATACAAAATGAGTTGGGCGACATGGAAGATGTTCCAAATGAGATTGATGATCTTACAAATAAAATCGAAAAAGCTGGCATGCATAAGGAGGCAAAAGGAAAAGCTGAGTCAGAGCTTAGCAAGCTTAAAATGATGTCCCCAATGTCAGCAGAGGCAACAGTAGTTCGTAATTATATTGATTGGCTAATAAGTGTCCCATGGAAAAAACGGAGTAAAGTTTCAAAAGATATTCTTGATGCTGAAAAGATACTCGAGGCCGATCATTATGGTTTAGAAAAAGTAAAAGAGAGAATACTTGAGTATTTGGCAGTTCAACAACGTGTTAAAAAAATGAAGGGCCCAATTTTATGTCTAGTGGGACCGCCTGGAGTAGGTAAAACATCGCTTGGACGTTCAATCGCAAGAGCGACTCATCGAGAGTTTGCTCGTATGTCATTAGGCGGAATTCGCGACGAAGCTGAAATCCGCGGGCATAGACGAACCTATATCGGTTCCATGCCTGGAAAAATCATACAAGGTATGTCAAAAATCGGTAAAAAGAATCCTCTTTTTCTTTTAGACGAAATCGATAAAATGGCTATGGATTTTCGCGGAGATCCGGCCTCAGCATTATTAGAAGTTCTAGACCCCGAACAAAATAATTCCTTCAATGATCATTATTTGGAAGTTGATTATGATTTATCCGAAGTAATGTTTGTTACAACAGCTAATAGCTTAAATATTCCCGCACCTCTGCTTGACAGAATGGAGGTGATACGAGTTTCCGGCTACACCGAAGATGAGAAAGTGAATATTGCAAAAAATTATCTTATTGATAAGCAGTTAGAACAAAACGGATTAAAAAAGGATGAGATTACAATAAGAGATAGCGTTATTCGCGATATTATAAGATTTTATACACGAGAGGCTGGAGTTCGTAATTTAGATCGCGAAATAGCTAATATATGCAGAAAGGTAGTAAAACGAATATTACTTAAGCCTTCTGATAAAAAAATTACTGTAACATCAAAAAAGATAGAATCTTTGCTTGGTGTTAAGCAATTTCGCTATGGCATGATGGAAAATGAAAATAGAATTGGACAAGTCACAGGACTTGCCTGGACAGAAGTCGGAGGCGAGCTACTAACAATCGAAGCGGCAATCGTAGATGGTAAGGGTAAAATTACTCGTACCGGTAAGCTTGGCGATGTAATGCAAGAATCAATTGAAGCCGCAATGACTGTCGTCAGAAGTCGTAGCGAACTCTTGGGGATTGATCATGAGTTTTATAAAGAACATGATTTTCATATCCATGTTCCAGAAGGCGCCACTCCAAAAGATGGACCAAGTGCTGGCGTAGCAATGTGTACTGCGGTTGTGTCAGCTCTATGTGGTATTCCTGTAAGGTCTTGTGTTGCAATGACGGGTGAGATAACGCTTCGTGGAGAGGTTCTACCAATTGGAGGACTAAAAGAAAAATTACTTGCAGCTCTTCGAGGCGGATTGAAGATTGTATTGATACCCGAGGAAAATAAAAGAGAATTAATCGAGATACCGAAGAATATTAAGAATAATCTAGATATTCGGCCCGTGAGGTGGATCGATGAAGTTTTTGAAATTGCACTAGAAAAAACACCAAAGCCAAATATTAAAAATGAGTCAAAATCTGAGGTGGCAACCGAACAAAATGAAGAAAAAAATGATTCAATAAGACCCCACTAGAGACAATACTTTACGCAAACTCTAGATAATTTAATAAAAAAAGGCTTAAAAAAACTATTATATTCCACGAAACCATTGCTTGACGGGCTTTTAAGCAGTTGGTATAAATTCCTACGGTACGATGTTTACTTGGTAACAAAGCACCTACATAAGATTTTGAATTACGTTTTTTTTAAGCAACAAGATTATATAGTAGTGAAGTAAATTCTTTTAACCCAATTTTAAGAGGAATGACAATCATGAATAAAGCTGAACTCATCGACGCTGTTGCAGAAGCTGCTGATTTAAAAAAATCTGAAGCGGCAAGAGCACTAGATTCTGCAATCGATAATATAACTAATGCTTTGAAGGGAGGAGATAGCGTAACACTAGTTGGATTCGGAACATTTACAGTTCGAAAACGTGAAGCACGTATGGGACGTAACCCAAGAACAGGTGAAGCTATTCAAATTAAAGCATCAAGAGTTCCTGGGTTCAAGGCTGGTAAAGCGCTCAAGGATGCCCTAAACTAGCGCACCCTTGGGTGCTTAGCTCAGTTGGGAGAGCGACGCCCTTACAAGG
>MDSV01071847.1_pt1 | contig 19605 bp, 16 predicted proteins | sample 810851 | NCBI WGS metagenome assembly MDSV01 (sample SAMN05326640, study PRJNA326480) | marine metagenome | isolation source: seawater | place: Atlantic Ocean: North East | collected 2012 | reverse complement strand
GGCATGTTGTGACTTAGCCGAAGACCCGATAGCCTCGCACAACTCTGGGCTTCTGTAGCCTGAGGATATCATGACTGGTTTGCCAAAATGCTCACGCACTGGTTGTAAGACAGTCTTCGCTAGGTGAATAAGATTTTCAATCTCTTCGGTACCCGGTTCATTCTTAATATTCTTACGCACCGCTGTTTGAGATTTGACTAGCTCTGCTAGTGAAAAGTTTTCTGATAAATTCATTACAGACCCCTGAATGGAGACTGCATTCCTTTGGAAGCTAAACTACCATAATTAGATGAAGGTGCAACCAAGTCTCCTGGATTTGTTTCTCCAGGCGCAGGTGGCGGAGTAATTTCATTACCGCCAAATGGACTAGATGTTTCGTCAAAATATTTTTTAAATAAATCCCCGATACCTGTTAGTAAATCAGTTTTAAATGTAGAGAAATCGAATGGGTTTTGTCCTGGAATAGAAGGACTACCAATAGCACCATCTTCACCGATTGCTTGTGTGACTGGTATCGGAGGTCTTCCATCTTCACCTATACCTGCTGCTTGTGTTATCGTTTGTGGAGGTCTTCCATTTTCAAATAGTAATCTTGTCATGTTGTTTGGTGGATTAAAACCACCACCGCTTTCAGGAAACGCCAGTGTCATTGCACCGCCAGCACCAGGCAGCCTTTGAAGAGGTGGCATACCATTACCATTTTCAGGAGACGCCAGTGTCGTTAGATTAGGGTTTCCTATATTGCCTCCAGTCTCACCTAACATTCTTGTTACAGCACCACCTGTAAAACCACCACCATCTTCTCCTACTGCCATTGTTACTGGTCCAATAGAACCACCGTTCTCTGGTATAGCTAATGTTCCAAGATTTGGTGGACCAAAATTACCTCCACCTCCACCAGGATTTAAAATACTACCACCTTGTTCTCCAACTGCCAGTGTGTTGATGGCCCCTATACCGGCGGTTATACCACCACCGCCTTCAGGATCAGCCATTGTCATGGCAATAGGATTTATAGCGAGAGGGTTTTGCACACCTGCTGCTGCTGCAGCTTGTCTTAAAGTTCTTTGTTCATTACCACCTGAGTCAGGAATAAATCCTTCTTCACCTACAGCCAATGTTGTCATTTACAGAGCTCCTTATACAAACATTCTCCTAACTTACCTTTGGTTTTGTTGTCAAATACAATAAACATAGGCATGTCATTAGTTTCCAAATAATAATAATCAGTCCCATCAAACATAAAATCAGAAGCTGTAAAACTTAGGTCTAAAAGTTTGTTTAATTCTATCAGCTTTTGTTTTAGGTCCCCTGGAACTTCCACACATTTACAGTCTACTTCACTGTCTTCTCTGTAGTCTATCATCGAAGTCATTATTTCGAAAGCAAATATAGTGCCTTTAATAGCATATATTCTGATGTTTTTGCCAACTATTTTGTCCTGGATTATACAAGGATAAGTGGCTTCGTTGCCTTCTGCTACATGAGCCCCTCCTGTAACAGGCTTTACTATCTGTTCTTTTCTATCTATTCCTTGTGAAAATACAGTGTGTGGTATCTTAAGACCAACTTTCTTAGCCATCTCCAGGTCGTACAGTTTAGATATAGGAGGCATCATTTTGTTTCTGTTGTGAACCTTCACCTCAGGATTAGCTAGTATATAGTTATAAAGCATATACTGATTAGAATATTTTTTATGTGTCTGAGGTTCAAAAACATTATGTCTCATAAATACTGCTCCTGGTTCTATCAATTCTTTATTTATGTAGAACTTGTTTTGTTGGAGGTCCCACTCAAAAACGCTGTTTAAATCTACAAACTCGTCAAAGTGATGTTTTATGCAAACTATGTTGGGGTCGGTCAATTGACCAAAGATATAAGATTTCACTTCACCATGCCAAGTAATGTTTCAATAAAAATTAATCCAACAGCCCCCACTGTAGATAAAACAACCCAATAGATTTTGTCTATCTTGCCACCCAATTTCTCTACGTCCTTGTGCACGTGTGATACGTCTTGCTTTATATTATCTAGTTCTCGTTTCACCCCGGTTATGTGTCCTTGTATTGAAATTATGTGTTCGCGTTCTGTTTCTGGTTCCATTTCCATTATACAGTTCCTTTATTTCTCTGATAGTAAAGTTTTTCAGTTGGCGACAAGTATACACTTTGAGCGTCTGTAAGTCCAGTCTGAGGATTAACCGCGCTGCCCGTTCCTTGAGCCATTTGATTTGGTTGTACGACAGGTGTTCCTGTGTCAGGGACAGGTGGCACTGGTAAGTCTTGTGTGTTCTCAGAGAAAGGAACAAAAGGTTCTTCTTTACCCATAGGAAGAAGAGGTCCTCCTTCTTTATCTGTTATTTCAAAGTCCTTAAATTTTATACGATCCCATTTTCGTTGAGCTCTTCTTAACGCCGATGATGGTATAAAATCTCTTTTGTTAAATCTCATATCAGGGTTTGCATTTTTAATTTTTTCATACCTAGATTTTAAACCACCTTCACCCCACGATAATGCTTTAAACTCACCTTTTAAAATTTTTCTAATAGTTGAGCTAGGTATCTTTCTATCTTTTAAAGCTTCTTTAACCTGTCGTTCTGTCATTAAACCAGAGTCTATTGCAGATTTAACAGCTTTATAAAACTTGTACTGTTGTCTAAATGCTTCTTCATTCATTTCATTATACTCACGTAAAAGTTGTCCAGGACCCCGCTTTTGATAATTTTTTGTACTGTACCAACCTTCACTAACTTTTGATTCTTTAAACGTATTTTGAAATTCACTAATTTTGTATGCAAACGATCCCGGTACATCAACAGTAACTGTTGAACCACCGAACAGTTTAAACATTTCATCTCTTATTTTTAAAGGTTGACCTGTTCCGGACACATCTCCTGCGAAAGCAGAATAAATTCTTTGAGCACTACTAACTACTCCAGGTTCATTTTTGTTTGCAATATGCATAATACCTTTGTCAAATTTTTCTAGAACAGTGTCTGAATCAGACCACACAGAACTTCCTGTTTTTGTCTTACCTGTTAAAGCTTCATACACACCCTCTGTACCAATAGATAAACCGAACAATGTGCCGTTTAATAAATCAAGCAATGGACCTGACGCATTAAAGTACTCAGATAGCACATCTGTTTCTACTCTAGCAGGGTCTAGTTTTGTCTTAGGGTCTGTTGCCCTAACAATTAAATTATTTACTGTAGAGCTAATTAAATCGTATGGGTTGTATCGAGACATATCAAATACTTTAAATGTACCTGCTTCTTTATCACGATTACTAATAGGCACTAAATCACTAAACTTCATATAGTCTGGTGCAAACTCGTCTTTATAAGTTCTAATTTGCTCAGGTGTAATATTAGTCATTGCGTAACCTAATCCTCTAGCGCCCTCGTTTAACGCCCATAGTGTTGCAGCTTGCCCCATTAATGATCTATAACCCATTGCTCTAAGAGTTGCGTTATCAGATGCAATGTGTTTCATTGCTAATGCAGATGTTGCAAAACTTGTTCTAATTATTTCTGCAGGGAAAGATACAAAATTACCAATAAAAGGTATTTTTCTAATAGCTTGAATCATAGGAGGCACTTTACTATAAGTAGGCATAAGTTCTCTTACTAACATAGCAGAATATTCTTCTACAGCCTCGTACATATTTTTTGGATTAAATTCTGTAATACCAAAATCATCTTTAACTATTTTCTTAACTTCATCAATATTTTTAAAAGCACCTTTAAGTTGTGATTTTAAATACTCATGGCCGTACCATTTCCAAACATTGTCACCACCTGAATACAGTCGTGTGGCTGTTTTCATAAGTTTAGAATTATCAGCAATAGATGCAATTTGACCAAACGTACCAACTTTACCTGCTTTTATGTCTTGAAGAACAGCGCTTAGCTCTGACGCTACAATGTTTTCATCTATTACACCAAGTTCAGATTTTCTTGCAATATTGTTTATTAAATCTTCTTCGTTTAAAACTTTACCTGCTCCAAAAATATCATCTAACGTAATTTTAAAAGCATCTGCTACAGAAGCTGTTCCACCAATCCACCCATTATTAAGAACGAATGCAGCGGCACTACCAAAGTTACGTGTTTGTGTTGCTGGAGAGAGAACTGTCTTACCTGTTTGCACACCTGCTTTGTATGCAATCATAGATTGATAAATACTACTTTCCATAAATTTATCTAATTGTCCAAGTGACCCTCGCAGCATTCCTGTTACTTCTTTTGATCCATATAAATTTGTAATACCTGACTCTAATAAACCAAGGCCTGGGACCCTACCTACAACAACAGGGTTAACAACACCTGCTCTAATTGCTTCATCTCGTGATGCAAACAAACGTCCTTGTTGCAGCAACAATTCACCAATACGATCATAATTTTTTAAATTTGCGGCTTGTGTTACCAAACTAGAGGTTGTCTGCATAACAGAAGAACGCAGTCCTTGTTCTTCTCCTAATAATTTTTTAATAACATCAGGCAACTCTTCTCCAGTTTGAATAACTAAATCATCTAGCTTCAAATTGTCTTTGGCTATTTTTTGTAGCTGTATAATTGGATCAAATCCTTCTGTTTTAACTGTAGCTAATAAATCATTCACTTGTTGTTTTGCAAAATTTCTAATGGCAACGTCTGTGTTTTCTGTAGAACCTTTAATAGCTAATTGCACTAAAGATTCATTGTTACGAATACGATCAACAACAAAATCAATAGCTTTTTCTTTTAAGTTATCGTTTACTTTAAATTGTGGATTTGTAAATATACCAAACGATTGTCTAATGTATGATTTTAAATTACTTGTTAAAAATTGTTTTAAACCACTTTCATCAGGTAACACGTCTTTATAGAAATTACGCACTGAGTCAAACTCTTTACTTAGTTCTTTTGCCATAGTTTGTAATTCTTTTGGTAAATCAGATAATTTTATTTGTCCTTTTATGTACGACAGCACTTGATCAAGTAGATAATCTTGTCCTGCCGGAGATGTTTTACTTGTATTGTATTTTTTTAAAAAACCGTTTGCTAAATTGTATGCTTTAACTTCTATAGAATCTAACATTTTTTCTATTTGTCTAGATTTTGATTTAATAAAATTTTGTGTCTTTACATCTAAATATAATTGGTCAGGATTTCTTTTCCCTGCTTCTCTAAAAAACGAAAATACATTATCTATTTTTTTAAGATTAGCTTTTAGCGGGTCAGCACTGTTTACTTCAAACATTCTCCAATCTTTAAAATCAGGAAGTTGTTTTATCAATCCAGGTTTCGCGCCCATCGCTGCAACAGCAGCTCTTGTAATTATGTCTTTGCCTAAAAAGTCTGCAAATATTTTAGTACCACCTGCAAGGCCTTGACTTACTTCTTTTAGTCCTGGAACTCCTACTTCTAGCTTTCCTGCTGCACTAAAGGGTGCTTTTAATGTACCGCTTGCTAAATAAGATAATGGTTTAACTGCTAACTCATTTCCTAATTGTAATGTTTTACCGCCTACAAAAGCAGTAGGTTTAAGCACACCGAACTTTGTAGCCAACCATAAAGGTGGGCCCACTAATGGAAACAAACCACCTATAATTGCGCCGTCCGCACCAAAACGTAATCTGTTTTTAAAATTAACTAAAGCTAACTCTTTACCATTTAAACCTTCTGTGTCTTCATAATCATACCCTAAAGTATTATCAAACAACAACGGATCATCTTTAAAAGCTGCTGATACGGTGTTGTATGGCCCACCTGCAATAAAATCAGTGCCACCAAAAACTGCTGCTGATGCACCAACACGTTTTGCAACGTTTGATATTTTTGCGCCTAACAATGCTTTACCAGTTAAACTGTACGTTGGTGTTGCAAATAAATTTACACCCAAATTAGCTTTTAAAGCTCGTCTAAACCAATTTACAGCTTTAAATACAACCCCACCAGGTATACCAAACTCAACACCTATTGCTGCTACTTCTCCTAAAAATGTTTCTGGTTCTGAAAAACGCCCTTCTTCTATCATTTTGTCGTAACGCTCTTTTACTTTAGCAGTGCCTTGTGTTCCAAAACCCAAGTCAACCATATTTGCAAAAAGGTCAGCGATGTTATAACTAAGACGAAATGCTCCTGTTTCTTGTGCCCTGTTTAGTTCGTCAACAAGAGAGATGTATGTTTGTTCGTCAGGTGTTTTACCAACTCCTGAACTAAGATAATTCCACGCACTATAAATAGCAGGAAACTTTTCTTTCATCGATATATCATTTTCAGTGCCTTTACGTGCCAAGTTGTATGCATTTTCAAAAAGTTCCAAAGCACTTATTTGAGGTTCCACATACTGTCGGCCAAAGTATTTAAGTAACGGACTTTCTGTAGCTAACTTGTAGCCATCTTTTATTGGTCTAAATTCTAAAGGCCTTTCACTTTTGTTCATAATATCACGTGTGTCTTTTAAGACATCATCTACCGTTATATTTGTCGCACCTGCAAACCCCTCTATTGTATCTGATAAAGCGTCATCAAGATAATATGCGTATAAATCTTTTATGTCTTGTTGAACGTTTTTAAAATCTTCTTTTCTTTTTTCTTCATCATCACCAACTAACCCTGGCGTAACAAAATTTTCTCTGTTTTTTCTTACAGAACCACCACCTTTAAACTTAAATGGTTTTGCGCCAGGCACTCCTTGTTTAATTAATTCGTCTGCCTGTCCTTTAGCTTTTATCATTTCTTCCATAAACGATATGTAAACATCCATTTCATCAGAGGTATCAATAACCACTTTAGTTTTTTCAAAAATTTCATCTAAGATAGGATCGTCAGGGTCTAAAAATTTTTCTAAATTTTCTCTAGTAAATTTTTTATCGCCTTGTAATGTGTATTTAATATTTTTATCTGCTACAACATCTTGCCAACGATACCAAAGAGTTTTAAAATCATCTATCTGTTCTTGTAAATTAGGTTTTACTCTAGTTGTTGCAGAACGAAAATCTGTACCAAGTTTAGTTATTTTATTTGAAGCAGTGCCTTGTTGAATTGCTTCAATGTTCTTAAGTATTCTTCCAAAACCCCCACCAGTTAATTCTAAAACTCTATTTTTTAATGTAGTATTATCTTTAAGAAACAATAATTGTATGTTTGGCATTTCTAAATATTGACCTTTTTCTACATTTTTCATTCCTTTAGTTCTAGCAATGTTAAATACATGATCAGGTGATAGTTTAGCTTCAGGAAAAGATTTATTAAATTTTGTAATTAAATTTCTAAAAGCGTTCCATTCTTTTACAGCTTGTTTTGTGCTTCCAAATTTTGTAGGATTTTTTTTCCATTCTTTTAATAAAACACCACTGTAAGCGGGAACTTGTTTGCTTGCTGTATAAGGAGCGGGTTCTCCAAAATAATTGTCTACAGCTTTAAAAAATATTTTTTTAGTTTCTGGGTTTTTATAGTCCATCCCTAAATGAGCCATTATAGAATCAGCACCATTTATATCTTTGTTTACTTTTGTACCTTGTACATGTTTTTTCATCAACATGTCTAAGTAACCTTCCCATTCTTTATTACCAGTTACAAATTCAGCTGTTAAACCTCCATCTCTTGGTTTTGTGTGATTTATTTGTATTGGAGTTTTAAATGAGTTTATTTTATACTCGCCTGGTTTTTGTCGCGTAAAGGGTATTTCGGTGTAAGAAATAAAACCATCTTTAGGTATTTTTTCACCTAAATTAATTCTCATGCTGTCTTCACCAGTAGAAAAAGGTGAACGTGGTACATTTACGTGATAACCAGGGTTTTCGTAATAATATTTTTGGTAGTTAATTCCGTCACCATTACCATCATAATCTATTCCCGCATACATTTTTCCATCTTTTGGGTTTTTTGACATTGCTGAAGCAGAGTCTCCTGCTAAATCAGAGGTATAAGCTTGAATGTTTTCTTTACTTGCGTAGTAAGAGGACGGTTTAACTCTTCCTACATATTTTCCATCTTTTAAATAATTGTCCCTAAGTTTTTTTATTTCCATATCGGTTAAATCAATTAGTTTTTTAGAACCTCCATATCTTTCAAGTGCAGCTTTAGCCACTTCTGTGGTTAACACTTTATCTTGGGGCCTACTTCCACCAACAATAACAGGACCATTGTTAGGTCTTGTAAAACCTTCTGTTATTTTTAATAGTTGTTCATTATATACTCCCGTCCTAAACTCTGTTGGAGGTATTTGTAAAGAGGAAGGTTCAAATTGATTAGAGGTACCTCTGTTTATTTGACCTTGTTTTATCGATTCTACAAGTTTTTGATCTGCTACAGGCACAAGTTTATTGTCTGATGACGTTGGACTTATTTCAGAATACTTTACGTATCCTTTTTCGTTTAAAAATTTTTGATAATCTGTTCCTTTACTAACTTTGTCATCTACTAACTTATTTATGTTACCAACAGCTCCTATTTCATCCTTGTCAATCTCTCTTGCAACTTTACCGACACCTTTTGCAATCCCTTTACCTGCTCCAGTAACTGGAATAAATTCTGTTAATAAAGATCCAGTAAGCCCCATTTGTGAAGCTATACTATTTTTATTGTAGAAATCTTCTATGTATCTAAGTTGTTCAGGAGTTGGATCTCCTCCTAACATTTCTCTAACTTTATTCATGTTAAGTTTTGGTGCAACATAACCTAAAATACCATCGCCCTCATCATACAATTCTTTAATTGTAAACTGGCCACCTGGTCCGTCTAAGGCAGCCAAACCCATGGCACCTAATTGTTTAAACTCGTTTTTAAATCTAGCTTTAGCATTATAGAAACTACTACCTTCTTCTTGTAGATCAGCTGCCGCAACTTGCCTAGCTCTTCTGTCTAGCTCTCGTTCGTATCGTTCTTTTATGTAAGGATTGTTTAGGTAAGAATCCCTATCTTTACCTGTTAGTTTATTGGTGCCGTCTTCCCCAACTAATACTTTGTCTACATACTCTTCGTAGGTTTTTGGGTAAGCATTAAAAATGCCCTCAGCAATTTTCATTTAAGCCACCTGTGCTGGTAATTGTAAATCCGTGTTATATTTTTGGTTAAATTGTGCAATGTCTTCTTGTGTTTCTAAGTTTGCAAAATCAAGCAATGCTGCCTCACTTGTTGCAAGTAATTTAATAACACTGTCAGTTACTTCTTGAGGAAGCCGAGCACGTAGTTCTTCAAATGTCAATCCAACAGAATCAGGTTGTGTTTGTGTTTGTTGTGCCATCATTGGATCGCCGCCTTGTTGTAATCCAACACGTCCACCTTCTGCATTGTTTTCTCGGCTAATTCCTGGAGGAACAAATACATTTTCAAGTCCCCATGCCACAAAAGAATCAGTTAGTATTTTGTTTCTTATTTGTAACTTTGACATATTTGAAAACTCTGGGTCTTTGCTATCTATAACATCTTGAACTTGATCATCAAGCAATTCTAAAAATTCCCGGTTGGTTAATAACTCTACTTTACCTTCGGCTACAGCTTTTGTAATTGCGCCGTATAAATTGAATTCTAAGTCAGCTTTTAAATCTTTATACTCTTGAGAATCAGGATCTAAATTTTTCATTAGTGATCTAATTCTTTTAGCTTCTTGACTAACAAATTGTTTTTCAAATTGTGGCACACTAAGTTTTTTATCTAGAAGCTCCATATCTAACTCATGTTTATAATCTGCTTGGGAACGAGCTTCTTTGCTGCTTCTTTCAAACAAATAGTCGTCTTTTATAGCGTCAATTTTTCTATCTTGTATTTTTTCTAAATCTTTTTTGTATTGAGATTCTCTATCACCATATCTTTTAGATAGGTCTCTGCCTGCAGAAGCTAGAGCCGGTGACGCTGACTGAAGAGCTCCACCTAAACCTGAACCTCCAATATTAGGAGCACCCATAATTTCAGCTCCCATTGAAGCAAGTCTTAAATAGTCTGAAGTTGTAAGACCTCTTTTGTATTCAGGTGTATCAAAATACCCCTGCTCGGATAAAAAGTCATAAAGTCTTGGATCATTCTGAATAGCAGTAGTTTCTGTACCCATTGAGGTAGGCATCATAACATTTGAGTCAGTTAAAAAGTTTCCTCCACCTCTCTCTTCCATCTCCCGTATTCTATTATTTTCTTCTATTGCTTCTTTTGCTATTTGGTCAACAGAAATAACACCATTAGGGTTTGAGTTTGCATAGTTTTGTCTAACTGTTCCACCACTTGCAAAGCCAGATACAATACCATTATTGCGAGAAGAAACTTTACCTCCTCTTCTAAACATTGGTCTTCTTAATGATCTCATTGTGTTGTCCCTTGATTATTTCCACCAAACATTCCACCAGCTCCTAATAAACCTAGAATACCTATTCCGCCCCCTAATAGTGTTTGTGCTGTAGAAGGTCCTGGTGTTGATTGGAATCTTGTTTGTGCTTGACTTCCTTGTGCTTGTCCTAACATTTGTCCTAAGAAACCTGCCGCTTGTTGTGGTGCGTAAGCTTTAGCCTCGATCCCCGATCTCATTGCATCTAACATAGCTTGGTTGTACAATGTTTGTTTGTCGCCCATTTGTGTCAGCGCATTAATTTGATTTCCTAAACCAGCCATTTGATAATTACCCATATCCATTTGAGTTGCTGCAGCTCCACCTAGATTAGCTAACTGGTTTTGTAATGCGGCTTGTTGTGCATTTGCTAAACTTAATTGTCCTTGTGCAGCAGTTCCATATAAAGAAACATTTTGACCAGCTTGATCCATAGCTGCTGAGCCTAAACCCATTTGTTGATTGTATGCTTGATTAGCTAATTCGTTTGCTTGTCCAAAACCTTTTTGTCTTAAGTCTGCTAATGTTGCAGCCATACCTCTTGCACCTTGTCCAAGAAGTTCTCCTTCAGCTACACCAAAACGTCCACCACCAAAAGCATTACCTGCACTAGCTCCAAGATTAGCTCTTTGTTTTGCTAGCTCTGATTGGTAGTCAGCCATTGTTGAATCAATAACTTCTTGTTGATACGGTGACATAAATTGTTTGTATGCATTAGGTCCAGTATATCCTGATGCTGCAGCTAGATAAGGATCACTTGCACCTTGACCAGCCTTTGCTGCAAGCTGTGCTGCGTCAAAAGCAGAACCAGCGTTTGCAATAGCCCCGGCGCCCGGTCCTGGCTTTGCTTGTCCTGTTACAGGATCATAAATTAAATCTTCAGCGGCACCAGTAAGATTGCCCGCTTGGTCTAAATACTGTTGATAACCACCAAGACCACCAGCTAAATTTCTCGCTGCAATTGTATAACCAGATTCAGGTGCAACAAAACCGGCTCCTGTAAAAGAAGAAGGGTCTACGTAAAAAGGGGAAGATGTAATATCTGAGTAACCTGGATTAGGTGACCCATCTGGCATAAATGGATTGGCAAAATAACTACCAAACTGTTCTCCCATTCCGGTTACATAAGGTGCTGGTAATATTTTTGTAGTTTGTGTTACCATTATGCTACTGCCTCCATTTGATCCATTAACTCATACATTTTTTGTGCTGCTTCTCTAGGGTTTCCTGATCCACCTGTCATTTTATCAAACCCTTTCATAGCGTCAGCTGTTAGTACAAATTCATTTTTTGACAACATAGCGGGTACGTCATCAGCTTTTTCTTCAATACCTTGAGATACAAAAATACCATCACGGCCATCTAATTGCATGCCTTGTGGCATGCCAGGAGCCGCTGCGATAATACCTGTATCACCGCCCATATTATATCCTACTCGACCACCGTTTGCCAACAAATGTTTGTATTTATTATATTTGTCAGTAATAAAAGGATCGGGTGATTTACTTTCACTATAATCATATCCTGTAAAGCCTTTATATTTACTAAACCATTCAGTCCAAATTTTTCCTTCTTCTCGTTCATCTTTAATACGAGCTTTTTTAAGCTCCTCAGCCATTGGTTTCATTTGCGTAAATGTTGTTATACTACCTATAGTTGCTATGGAATCCTCAAAATTACCAAAACCTGGTAATAGTTTACCACTAGCAGAATCAAAAAATTCTGAACCTTTTCCTATTAATCTGTCTCCAAATTTAAGACCTTCTGATGCAGTTCCTACAAGATCATCATACTGTGCCTGATCTATAATTCCTGCATCTAACTGTTCTCCTAATTGAGTTTCTGCGTCCCCAAACTTTTCAAGTCTTTTAAATCTGTTTGTAGGTTCAGGCACTGAAGGTTTAGCGTTCATAAAAGCATCCATGAAAGTTTTTCCACCTGCACTTACAGGTTTACCATCAAAACTACCTAGGCCTGCCTTTAAACGATCGTCAAGAGTTGTGCCTTCAAACCCCGATGCACGATTAGCTAGAAACGTTCCGGCTGCAGTATAAGGATCAAGCTTGCCTCCATGCATTTTCATAGAACCAAGTTGGCCTATAGCCATAGAAGCAAAAGGACCTAGTGGTCCTGCAAAGGCCATAGCTGCTGGACCTAAGAAAGGAGCAATCTCCTTTGGTACTAACGCGTCACCTATTTTATCTAAAATTTTACTTAGTCCCATTTATTCTCCGGTTCCAGATCCCAATGGTATCTGAATTACTTTTACACGAATATCTTTGGCTTTGTGAACTGACCAAGGTTGGCCACACTCGGAGCAGGTGCCTGTTGCCTGTTCTTCAGAATCTACCTCATTCCCGCAGTTTTTGCAATAGATTCGTTGATGTACTTCAGGCTGTAGAACAGGTACTTTTTTACCCTCTATCTGCTGATGTCCTATAATTTTAGCGTCTTGTATTTTTTTCATTATGTTATCTCCAATACTGAAACAATTATATCTAGCGCGCCCCCTGAACTTGCTGTAGCTTTAATAATGTCGCTATCCTCCAATACTAAAGTTTGATCTAGTATTTCTACAGAAGTATTTGACGCGATAGATAAAAGGTTTGTAATTTTAATATCCGCACCAACACTAGCGTCTGTATTTACTATTGTTATTGTAACCGCTCCTCCAGAGTCATTACACACACGAATAGATTTTACCAATGCTTGCACCGGTTTTTGTGGTGGAACTGTGGTAGCATTAGCGGTTGGAACTGTATAAACTGTTGTTTGACCTGTAGTTGATAAAGTTAAACTTCTATTTTTATAAATATCACTCATTTTAAAAACCAAGTCCTTGCTGTTAATTCTTCACGTAAATCTTGTTGATAGGTAAAGTTTAATTGCTGTATGATGTTTTCTAATTCACGAATAAGAATATCTTGTTGTTGTCTATCAAACTTATCTTGTGGCAACGGAAGCCTTGTTATATTAATTCTTGCCATTATCTTCTACCGTCCGGTTTAATATCCATTCGTACAGTACCAAATCTCCAATTATCATTAACAGCATCAGCACTAATTTTAAGATTTGCTTGTCGTCCTCTACCTCTAACAGAAAAGAACTTAGTAGTGTTTGTTATCGTTGATGTAAAATCTCTTGTGTTTGTACTTGCTGGATAATTAGCAAACCGTACTCTGACATCTGCATTACCTGTAAGATTTTTAAAATCAGGTAAAACTCTATTGCATAAAAATACTTCGTCGCCTTCTTGTATGTCAAAATCACCACTTGTTATTTCACATGGCATCGCTGCACCGTCATCATTAAACCCTGCTTCATGTGCATATAGTATACTAGACCCAGCAGTAACACCCATGATAACTTCATTGTTGGGTAAAGTTGTTGGATTATATTTAGGTGCATAAGGTGCTCCGTAAACACCACGATCAATCCAAGCTGTTCTTGTAAACCCATCGTTAGTATACCAAACGTTTTCTAAATAATTATAGGTTACTGACTTGTTTAAAAAAGAAACACCGTTACTTGGATAAAACCAAGTCACTTCATTAAAGTCAGTATTAACTGCAGCTGCTACTTGTCCTTGCGCAACACTATCAATGTCATCAAATACAAAGTCTTGCACTGTACAATCTAGTTTTTTAATCGCACCATCAAACATATAAAACGCTGTTTGCGACATCCAAAAAGAAACACCATTAACATCAACAACTGAATTAGGTGACAATGCTCCACAGTTTGCACCAACTTGATTTAAACCAAAAATAAAAGGTGGTCCAATATTGTTTAATGAGTGCAACGCTGTGTCAGTCCATACTAGAATCGATCCCCTAGATCTAATTGCTGCTATAATTCTTGAGCCGTCTTGAATCCTAAATGTACCTGCAGTATTTTCACTTGTTGGTGTCCATGTATTAAAATCTTCTTGTGAAGAAAATCTTAAAAATAAATCATCTTGTGTTGTACTATTTCCAATAGTTACTTCTGTTCCAAATAAAAATATATGTCTGTCAGGAGAAGATACTAAACATAATCTATTTGTTTCTGGCGCTCCTGCAACAGCCGCGGCTCTCGTTCCAGTGCCTGCTGATAAATCCCAACGATACAGTTTATCATTATTACGTATAGCCAACAGGTCTTCACCAAACGTATCTAGTGACCAATAACTTGCTTCTAGTGCAACTGTTGAAGTAGAACGTGGAGTATTCCAGGTACTAGAATTCCAAGGACCCACACCCCAACCAAAACCAAATGTAGATATAGCTGTTCCTACGGTAATCAAACCATCTAAGTTTCCTGAACCTCCTCCCCCTGATACAGAACCACTAGCGTTTGATGTGTGTTGTACTGTAAATGAATTAGTATTAACAATAGACTTAACCTCAAACTCATTGTTCATATCAAGGCCACCAACAGCTGAAAAGTTTTTAAATATTACAAAATCACCAACAATAAAACCATGTCCATTGTCTGTAACTGTAACTGTCGAAGAACCAGAAGTAGTTGTAAAAGGGTTTGTTAGAGCTATGTTAATTCTACGCAAAGGAGTTATGTCTGAAAAAATACCTTCAGAGTAAACATATAATTTTCTATCTGTTCCTAAAGCTACGTAACGTACACCTGTGTTTGAAACCCATGCTTTAATTCCTCTAACCACACCTGCAATATTTTTATTGACAACTTTTTCCCAACCACCAATTTTTTCCGGTAGTCCTGTTCTAAATCTAACATTTTTAGAATCAACCCATTTACCTTCTGCACCATAGGTAGAAGTTTGCTTGTCTATTCCTGGGGCGAACTGAGCTTTGATTAAAGTCATTATGATATCCTTTGAAATAATCCAGCCAAACTAATATGCCAAGTAATTCCATGTGAACCACTAGAATTACCTTCAGTATATTTGGCCTGAGCAAGACATCTCCAAGTACCAGACGGTCCTCTTGTTTTACCTGTTGGATCCGTGCTACCTCTAAAGCCTCTCATTTGTCCAATTTGAGTAACTGTTCCTCCACCAGATGGAAAGTTTATGTCTAAAACTTCTGGAACACCTAAATACATACTATTTGTGTCATAGGTACTTGGTGTAACTGTATCTCCAATAGAAACTGTCATTCCGGTAGATGGAGTTCCAGATCCTTTATAGTAAAGAGCAAACTCTTTTATAGCACCTACTGCATCCGTGCCACTAGGCACTGAATCAATGCCTGTTAAGTTTGATCCATCGATTGCAGGTAAAGCTCCTGTTAGTTTACTTGCAGTTAAAGTTGATATCCTTGCGTCCGCTACAGTACCAGATGAAATATTTGATCCATTCAAATTTGTAAGATGTTGACCATTACCTACTATATTTCCAGTTGCTGAAACTTCTCCAGTGACACCTATTCCACTTGCTGTTGTTTGTAATTTATTAGCGTTGTCATACCAAAGATTAGCTGCGCCATTAACCGCAGCGGTCACATAATTTTCACCAGTAGATGACTGCAGTCTAAGATCATTTGCTTTTATATAACCAACAGTCCCGTCAGATAAAATATCAATGTCTTGTCCAGCACCAAAGTAAGCATGTACATTGTCAGCTAGTGTTAAGTTTCCTGTTAAAGTACCACCTGCTAAATTTAATTTAGCTGTGTCTAAAGCTGTAATTTGAGTTTGTGCATTTGATGATAGTGAATTTATAAACTGATACTCTGAATTACTAACAGAACCATCAGCAATTTGTGTCGCTGCTACTGGTATTGCTGCGTATTTTTTTGATTCGTATGTTGCCATATTTTACTCCGTTAATAGCTGAAAACTTATTGTATCCCCTACATCTCCTAAAGCGGTTACTATGTTAGAAGGATATGCATTTGTCAGCGAAAAATTTGTCAGCCCGTAAAAAGCACTTTCTGTAGCTGTAAATTCACTTTTGTTAAAGGTTATACCATTAATTACAACAGCAGTCCAGCCATCAGAAGGTATACCTGTTCCTAGGGTAGAAACCCCTTCCATATTCAAACTAATTTTATTTGAGGTTGTGTTCCAAGTAATACTATAAAGTTGCCTTGCAGCTGTCTCATTTTTTAATGTGAAATAAACTCTATTGTGAAGTTCAAAAGAATAAGTCGAACCACTTGACAATAAATTCCAAGGTGTTCCAGGGCTTGGTGATATACCTGCAAAATTGCCTGTGCCTTCGTCTGTATAAGCACTATCAGCATTAAAACCTTTGTATACAGGAGTTCCTCCAGAATCTACATTTCCTGTACTTGAACCACCTTGATTACTTGACCATCTAGAGCTGTATCTACGACCATTTATAATCCAAGTTATATGATTGGCAGGCCATATTGCAAGACTTTGAGCATCTTGGTCTAATGTAATTTTTGTTACAGTGTTGTTATTTGGACCATTAACAAGTGTATCGTACAGATAAAGCTGTGTGATATTTGCAGATACACCGTTATTAATAGGTAGTAAACCTGAGTAAGATATTGATCCTACATTGGCAGTAGTAGTAGACGTACTGTTAATAGAACCTATCGTTGTTTTAGGTTGTGTTTGTTTAGCCGAAGGACCTGGAACTGGATTAGGTTGGCTTATGGAGTCACCATTAACATAAACTTGATTAGAAAAACCTTTTACTGGATGGTTATCATATCTATAATCTGTAGTGTTACCAAATGTAACTGTACCTGATTTCAACAAATAATTTGTACCCATGTTGCCATAAGTATAAAAAGCACCTCCCCCACCTAAAATTACTCCAACAATAGTTCCTGGATTACCTCCAAGTTTCATATTTGTTGAATTAATTTTTGGAAATAATGCTTGGTGAATTAATCTCCATGTTCCATTATCATTAACATAGCCTTCTTTAACTTCTCGCCACGTGCCATTATCTTTGACATAAAGGTCTTTAACTTCTCGCCAAGTACCGTTGTCATTTTTATAAGTAGGCATTACGAATACTTATACCAAACATCCCCGTTACTACCGCCAGATGGATTGGAAGTTGATATTGTTGCTTTGTAGTTTTGTTCACTCAAAACGCCGGACGAAGAATTTACAGTTAAAAAAGTTGAACTGTCCGCTTCATTTTTAAATTGTACAGTGTCTGCATTTATTTTTAAAGTCCCTGTAGTATTTTTAATAGTGCTATTAGAACCATCGTGTAGAATTTTTAAATCTGTACCAGTTCCAACATTTATATCTACGTTGTCACCAAAGTTTAAATCCCCGGTCATCGTTCCACCAGCAAGTGGTACTTTACCAGTAAATTGAGTTTGTATGTCTGATGTAACTCCGTCTAGATGTTGAAACTCAGTATTGTTTACTGAACCGTCTGCTATCTTACTAGCGTCAGCTACCGGAGTATTGTAACGTCTCGATTCATATGTTGCCATATTACTTCTCCGTTATTTTCCAGCCGTTAGTATTTCCTGTAAAGACAATTGTAAATGCAGCACCTTCAGTTGATACTGTTCCGTTTGCAGTTGCACCAAATATTTTTTTACCATTTGGATCTATAGTTAGTGCGTTACTATCAAAAGTATCTGCTTTATCTAGAAAAGTAACCTCGTCTCCTTCAGCAGGAGAAGCTGGTAAAGTTAAAGTTATAGTATTTGATGTAGTGTCTACGAATATTTTTTCTCCACTAAAAACATTATCAGTTGCAGCAGTTACAGTTCTCCATGTTCCTCCACCAATACTTCCGCCTCCAGCGATCGTATACCAGTCAGTTCCATTTGTTGCAATTATAGCTCTGCCTCCTGGCGCTATAACATCTGAAGTGTTTCCTGATGTTCCTAATTGAAGTTGTATGGTACCATTATCAGTACCATCGTTTATAATTGTGTAAATTCTTTCATAACCATTACCAACGTTTGCTTGTGGTTGTCTAATTACAAAAGCTGAAGTATGTCCAGAAAAACGAATTGCTGCTTGACGCATTTCATTGTTACCTTCTGTAACTGGACCATTACTGTTTGTTAAATCGTAAGGAGTAGAAACACCTCCTAAACTTTTTTCATATACATTAGAGATTGCTTCCTCAAATGTTTTACTAAATGTGTCGTTAGTTGTGTTACCCCAAGAGTTTGCTTGTTCTCCTGAGCCTATTAGTTCCGCTTTTAAACGGGTTGAATATGTTGATGCCATATTATGCTACCTCTTGCCAGCTACTACCGCCAGCTCCTGTTGTTGAATCTACTTCACTATAAGAGCTTCCTCCAGCTCCTGTAGTTGATACATCTGACCAAGTTGCACCTCCAGTAGTTGTATCATCAACTTTGCTCCATGTAAAGACAGATAATGGATTTACAGTTAAAGGTATAAGTTCGCCTGTAACTGCTGCTGTAGGAGAAAGAGCAATACTAACACCATTTACAGTTGTGTTTAAACTCTGTCCTGCAATGGTTGGAGCAATCTTCGGAGTGGCACTGTTTAGTGATATATTTGTGCTAACTCCAGATACAGCAACTATTGATGAACCTGTAGCTGTAGCTGTCCCAACTGAAGATGTAAGAGAATTACCGGCAATAGTTGGAGCAAGTTTTCCTACAACTGTTCCTGCAGATAAACTAGATGAAGTTCCTGTTACTGAAATAGTTTGGTCTAATAACAAGGCTACTGTTCCAACTGAAGATGTAAGAGAATTACCGGCAATGGTTGGAGCAAGTAGTTCTTCTACAGATCCTAAAGTTATAGTAGAACTTGTTCCTGTAATTGAAATATTAGCATCAGCAGTTGGTGATACTGTTCCTGCTGATAAAGTAGAACTTGTTCCTGTAATTGCAGCAACAGCGGCGCCTGTTGCAGTGGCAGTTCCTACATTTGATGTAATAGCATTACCTGTGACGTTAACGTTTAGCTCAGGTGTAACGGCACCTAAAGTAACATTTAATGCATTGCCTGTTAGTGTAACTGTTTGTCCAGCACTTATTCCAACTGTTCCTACATTTGATGTAATAGCATTACTTGCTATGGTTGGTGCAAGTTTTGTTGTTAGTGTTCCTGTATTTGATGTTAAAGAAAAACCATCTACAAAGTGAGTCTTTTGTACAGTATATGAATTACTAACAGTAGCAGTTAATGAGACGCCTGTTACGTTGACAACTGCTCTTTCCCCTGGAGTTCCTGGAGAAGCAAAGGGTGCGGCCGCAAAAGGTGCAAAACCGAATGACATTATTTATCCTTTATCTTGTCGTCTAATTCTTTGATTGCTTCTATCAATAGAGGGACAAGTTTTTCATACCAAACACTTTTATATTCAGAATTGAATGGTGCTTCAGTAACTACTTCAGGTAAAACTTCTTCT
>MDSV01169654.1_pt1 | contig 19607 bp, 13 predicted proteins | sample 810851 | NCBI WGS metagenome assembly MDSV01 (sample SAMN05326640, study PRJNA326480) | marine metagenome | isolation source: seawater | place: Atlantic Ocean: North East | collected 2012 | reverse complement strand
ATTTTAAAAACTTTTCCATATATCATAATAATATATTTTTTATTATGCGTAAAATTGAAAAAAAACTATCTAAATAAGTATAGTTTAATTATATTATATGGCTGATGATGAAATCGCGACATACCTTGGTTATAAAGGATATACAATATATAAGGAAAACATAAGTGTTGAAGAACAACAAATGTTACGAAAAGAATTAAATGTAAAACCTTTTGTTCCTAAAAGTTCATTAATAAAACCCCAACCATTTCCAGTATATAGAGAATCAAAAAGTAAATTATATATTCCTAGATTTTACGGTATGGAAGTTTATGGTGAACCAGATGATATAGTTATAAATAATGGAAAAAAAATAAAAGTAAAATTTAAAGGAGAATTGCGACCAAAACAAAAACCGGTAGTTGAAAAATATATGAAACATATTAAAACTAAAGGAAGTGGGTTATTAGCTCTACATACAGGATTTGGTAAAACCTGTTTAGCATTATATATAATTTCAAGAATCAAATTAAAAACAATAATAATTGTTCATAAAGAATTCTTATTAAGACAATGGATAGAACGAATTGAACAATTTCTCCCAGATGCTAAAGTAGGTAAAATACAAGCAAAAACAATAGATACAGAGGGAAAGGATATAGTAATTTGTATGTTACAAAGTTTAAGTATGAAGGATTATCCCAAAGATATGTTTAAAGAATATGGATTTATGATTGTAGACGAAGTTCATCATTTGGGTGCAGAAGTATTTAGTAGAGCATTTTATAAAATTGTAACTAAATATGCTCTAGGATTATCTGCAACAATAAAAAGAAAAGACGGTTTAACAAAGGTAATTAAATGGTTTTTAGGAGATGTTGTATGTAAAATAGAAAGAAAAGGAGAAGATAATGTATTAGTAAAAGTGATTAATTATGAACATAGTGATGAGGATTTTAATAAAACAACATTAAATTTTAGAGGTCAAGTAAATTATACAGGAATGATAAAAAAAATTTGTGAATTTAATAGAAGAAGTGAGTTTATATTAAAAGTATTAGATGATCTTTTGAAAGAAAATAGAGATCAACAAATAATGATATTAGGTCATCAAAAGAAGTTATTACAATATCTTCATGATGCAATAAGACATAGAACAATTGCAACAGTTGGATATTATGTTGGTGGTATGAAAGAAAAAGATTTAAAAATAAGCGAAGGTAAAAAAGTAATAATAGCAACATATGCAATGGCTGAAGAAGGATTAGATATAAAAACATTAACAACATTAATAATGGCAACTCCAAAGGTAGATGTAAGACAATCTGTTGGAAGAATTTTAAGACAAAAGCATAAACAAGCAATAGTAGTAGATATTGTTGACCCGCATAATTTATTTCAAAGGCATTTCACAAAAAGAAGAACATTTTATAAAAAATCTAAATTTAAAATAGTCCAAACAAATATGTCGGGATATCAAAATAATAATTGGGAAACAATATACGACCCAGTAAATAATATTAAAAAGGCTTTTAAAAGTTCAAAAAAAAACGAAGATAAATTACTTCAAGGAGTATGTCTTATAGGAGATTAAATAATAATTTATTATATTTATATCATATTGTATCCAAATAATTCAAAATCTTTTTTATAATGTTTATTTACTAAATTAATAGTATCACGATTTAAATACCTTGAATAATCCTTTGAACCCCGATTTTCAAGAACTAAATTAGTATTTAAATATTTGTTAATTTCATCTTTATTTTGATATAATTCTTCTAATTTGAATATTCTGATATTATCAACTAATTTACCGTAGTAATTAGTAACAAATTTGTATTGTGGTGTGGAATGGTTATCGTATTTATGTGTAGGAGCACTACAAAATGTTTTTGCTGCCTGAAAAACCTCATCAGGAGTTGAATTTTTATTTATAAAATAAGTAGTTTCTTGACCATCACAATTACCAGATGTATTTGTTATCCAAAATAAATCACTTATTAATCTATCATAAGGATTTCTAACAATAGAAATACATTTTAACTTATCATCAAAATTAATTTTAGAAAGATGTTTGTAATCATAAATAGTAGAATACATTTGATGTTGTAAAGAATATTTAGAAAAAGGTTCAGGAAAAATATTATTGTACGCTTTTCCATGAATACATAAAGTTTGAGTGTCATTTTGCTCTAATAACCAAGCTAAGTGAGTACCTCCGCATTTTGGTATGTGAATGAATAGAATGTGCTTATCTGTATAATAAGGCATATGTTTATATTTAATGAGGTTTTTTTAAATATAAACATAATTATTTCTTGAAATGATTATAATTGCCTCTGCAATTTATTTGTCTTGTAAAACTCCCAGGCCCGGTTGCCCAAGGCAAAGAAGTTGGGAATGAAGAGGAATAACTAGGGGTATTTGGAATATTGCTTCCAAATTGTTGATATTTACCACCTCTTTGTTTTCTACTTAATCTTTTTCTTCTTCTTTTTCTTCCTCCTTTTTTAGTTTTGCGTTTATATTTTCTCCTTCTTTTAGTGCGTTTTTTTCTTCTTGATTTTCGTGTTTTATTTTTTCTTCTGTGTTTTCTTTTAGTGCGTCTCTTTCTTCGTTTTTTACCACCACACATATTTGTTTTTTTATTAATTGAAATTGGTGCATAACTTCCTTTCAATACACTGGCATCGGCCGCACCTGCTTTGGTATAACCATAACTGAATCCGGAGAAATCAGCATCATAATTATGACCACCTCCGGTTTGTTTATCACAGTGAGTATATTTAATAGGAGATGGATGACCTTTACCCATTGCTCTAGTAGCAGAAGCAGATAAAGATTCTGCGGTTGCGCCATAACCAGCACCTGATTGTCCGTTACATACAACACCTTTTCTATTATTAATTCTAGGTTGAATAAATTGGCTATTTGTTTTATTTACTAAATTCATTATATATATAATCTTGTATTATTTTTTTTTATAACAAATAATTTCTCTTCTTGGAGATATTTTATTATTTGTTATTTCAATAGGTTGCCATGAATCGAATTTATTAATAAATACGCACTTCATTTTTATTTCTTTTTCTAAATTAACAAATTTATCTATATTAATATTTTCAAACTCCTCTTCATCATCACTTTCTTCTAATAGATCTAAATTGTCATTTTCTTTAATTGTCCTAAATAATGAATTCATCATTACACTACTTTTATAATTGGGGATACAAGCATATTTATATTTTTCTATTTTCTCTCCATTTTTATAAAATAATTCATAAATATCATCAATAATTGTGGGTTTAACTAAAAATGTTTTATATATTCTTTGATTAATAGTTATAAATTCATTTAAAAATGGCTTATTTTTATATAATAATCTATGTTGAATACAATAAATAGTGTAAGGTATTTCTGTTAATTTTTTTTCTAATTCATATTTATTCTTTTCGATAATTGGTAATCCAAAATTAACACTATTTTTTAAATATGTTACTTGTTTTAAATAATTATGCATAATATTATACATTTCTTTTAATTTTATAAATTGATTTGTATAGATTAAATTATTACCTTTTGAATAATATACATTTTCAATATTAAAAAACTTCTTTTTTCCTATATTGAAAATTGTTCCATATAATACAGTTCCAGAACCACTACATAATATTTTATCAAAGCTGCATATATTTATTGTTATTTTTTCAATAGTATTATGTCTTTTATCTACTTCTAATAAAAAGCAACAATTATTTCTTTTATAAGTTTTAAACCATGCAAAATATTTTTTACCTTTGGGTATTGTTAAACACAAATCAGAATGAACTTTTTTATGTAATCTTTTTTCATAAGAAAGTTCTAATTTTGGGAAATATTTAAGTATATCACCTTGCTCTTTGAGAGTGAGTTTCATTATACTATTAATTATGTTAATTCTCTATATTGATTTAATAAGATGTAAAGTTGCTTGTTGAAAATATATTTTCTGCTGTTTCTATACCATTATTAATTTCTTTTTTTTCTTTTTTTTTTGAAGATGTTAAAGTTTTTAAATAATTCTTCAATTCAGTTTTCATTTCCTTTGTATCCTCTTTATTCTTTTTTAAGGAACTATATATTTGTTTATATCGTTCAGTTGGTTTATTTACTAAATCTTTTGTTTTTGGTATAGTTAAATTAGTTTTAAAAAAAATATAAATGTAATGAATACTTATAATTAATATTATTGAAATAATAGTTTGTTGAATTATCCAAAATAACATATATATTATTTGCATATTAACATTTCAATAAATGAACTTACATCTTTAATAAAAAACTGACATTCTTCATCTATTTTTTTTGTTGATAAAAAATATACATCTATTATTCTATTTTTTATTTTTTCAATTACTAAAAAATGGGTGCTTTTTCCAATGTTAAATTTTATTTTTTCTAATATAATGTGGTCATTTTCTATAGGAATTTGATAAGTTTCATTGCATTTTTTTTCGTATAAATCTAACCCAATTAGGTTATAATTCTTATAAAAATTTTCTTTGATGTTACTATTTTTTTCAATTATTTTATATTTAATTAATTTATCTTTATCGTATTTATAATAACCATTTGTAGATATTATAATACTAATTTTATTCCTATTCATATTATATTTATTTTCGAGATTAACTAACAAGTTAGTATTATTTCTTATATCTCTTAAATTTATTTCTGGCACGTAATATTTATACATTTAATAATATATTTTGGAAACTATTTAAACCCATTTGATAAAATGAATACAAATGGTAAAAGTAATTATTGTAGATAAAGGATGTACCTTGAAAGTAAGTGAAATAAAAAATTTGGAAATAGAAACCTTTTATAAAAAATGCAAATTTCGAAATAATAATGATTTTGATAAAAGAACAACATGGAAAATGTCTAATAATAATTATGTTTCTATTTATTCAAAAAATAAAGGTAGAGCAAACAGTGAAAATAAATATGATTTGCCTCCTCCAGTAGATAGTGACTTATATTATGGTGCAATATTATTAGTAAAACATACTGATGAAGAAATAAATAATAATAATTGTGAAGATTTATCTATAGATGAATGGAATACATTATATACAAAATTATTTGGAGGATTTGAAGATCTTGGAGATGAAGATAGTTATAGTGATGAAGAAGAGATTCCAGAACATTTAAAAACCAAACAAGGTTATTCAAAAGAAGATGGATTTATTGTTTCAGATGATGATGAAATTGACGAGGAATATTTACCAGAAGATGATGAAGAAGAAGAAAGCGAAGCACATACTACTACAGATGATGCTGAAGAAGAGGATGGTATGGGACAATATAGTGATATAGATGATGAAGAAGAAGAGGAAGATGAAGAAAGTGACGAAGACGAAGATTATGAAAGCGATTTAAATTCAGAATTAAGTGAGGAAAGTTATGTGGATAGTGATGATGATTAATAAAATTGAAAATGATATAAAAATGATATTTAATTAATAATTAATGAGTTACGTAATTGAAAACCCAAAGGAATTTCGAGAAAATTTAAGAAATAATATTAATTTATTTATTAAGAAAAAAAAGATATCTATAAATCTTGAAAAAGCCGTGTTTAATTTTACTATTCAACAAGCAAAAAAAAAGAAAATTGTTAGAAAATGGGATAATAAATATTTTGTACAAATATATCTTGATAGATTTAGAAGTATTTGTAATAATATTAATCCAAAATTAACAACTTGTAACAAACTATTATTAAAACACTTAAAAAAAAATAAAATTACTCCACAACAATTAGCATTTATGAGTCACCAAGAAATGAATCCTAAATTATGGAAAGATTTAGTTGATGCAAAAATAAAAAGAGATAAAAACTTAACGCAAGTGGATATGTCTGCAGCAACAGATGAATTTAAATGTTACAAATGTCAAAAAAGACAATGTACTTATTATCAATTGCAAACCCGAAGTGCAGATGAACCAATGACTACTTTTATAACTTGTTTGAATTGTGGAAATCGTTGGAAAAATTAAAAATATTTAACGAAAATTTCATATTATAATATATTTTTTTATTATAATATGTCCTTTACACCAAGAATTATAAATTCAACATCAAGATCGCAAATAGGTCAAGTTATTAGGATAAATATATCAGATAATGGTATTTTTCGAGCATTTTATAATGATATTTCTGGTAATATGTATAGCGCGGTTAGTAGACAATCAAATTTTAAACAAGTTGTTATAGATAGTTCAAAAAATAGAACAGTTTTTGATGTAAGTGATACAGCTCTAAATAAATTTATAAATCCAATATACGGAGGTTCAGACCCCTCAAGTGGTCAAATTATAGATGTTAATTCTCAATTCTATGATGATAATGAATATAATCCAGAAGTAAATGATTTTTATGTATGTTCTTATGTTAGTCAAAATTTATTAAACGAACAAACTAAAAAGATAGGTCCTTGGAGATATTTTACTCAATTAACTTTTCAAAATTATATTAAACAAGGTTCTAGTTTTGATTCATCGAGTGTTTATGATACAAAAGGATATTCATCTATGTTAGATTTATCAGGTAAAAATCAAATATATCAAGATAATTCACATAATGCAATATGGTTTGACCAATTAGGTACAGGTTGGGGAGTTTCAGATACTTCTAATAATGGTATTTATTTACAAGAAATAGGTGCCCTTATTCCAGATTTATATGATTTTAGCGGGCAAAATATTTCAAATGCTCCTAGACAATATCCATTAAATAATAGAATTAATAATAATTTACCTCTTATCGAACCTGCTGATAGTACTTTAAATATTTGCTCTCAGATTTATGGAGGATATACTTATGAGCCTAATAGTAATGTATGGCCATTGCCTCCAGGATTATATACTAAATCATATTATTCTGAATCAGCAGCTCCCAAATATATTTGGTTAGATGCAAATGATAATGCAACTTCTAATACAAATGGTTCTGTTGGTCCATTAGATACATATTATAAAGGAAGATGGAGTATATGGGTGGATAGTTCAGGTAGTTCAGATAACTCCGGAAACATTTATATAAGTAGAAAAAATAATTGTTATACTCCTGTTTTTTATATGACGCTCGCCAACCACCTCACGGAGAACACTGGTATTGACCAACACGACCCAATAGATATTTCTTCTATTTATGTTGATATAGATATTGATATATCTCGTAATTCTACAAGAGATTCTGGAAACTTCAATAATATTTATTCTAGACCTTATTATATTTATTGTGATTATAGTAATAATGTATTCATAGGTAGAGGCGCATATGATGTCAGTATGGATTATGTGGGGTCAGTCTCTATGTCCACAAATGATTCTATAAATGGGTTGTTCACAAAAGCATTTCCTTTTAAACAGTTGGATAATGGATCATGGATTGATTCACCACATGGTTGTAAGTATTGTAAAATAAAAGTAAATCCGTATACAACAGATAATAATGGTGATTATTCTTGGGCAAAAACCAGATGGCATACTTGTTATTATACTGATAATTCAGGAGGTGGTTTATATTATAATACTGGAATTTTTGATGACAATTTAGGACATCCGTATTTTTCACCTGGTACAGATACTAGTTATAATATTACTCAATTCGCACATCCAACAATTCCAGCTCTTGATATATCTGCAGGACAAGGCCTTTTTCCATCATTAGATATATCTTATAATAGAACGGTCAATCAATCTGGGGGCGCACCGTGTATTGCATATTTTTCAGGAAAAGGACACACCAATAGTCCAGGCTCACAGGCTCCTCTTGATACATTTTATGATTATAGTATATATCTTGCTATAGGTATTCCTAGTACATCTACGAGTTTTCCAGTAATAACAGATTGGAAATATTATTTGATTGAAAAAGATGTTGTTCCTAATACTTGGACAGGTGAAGGCACTGGACCATATACAGATTTATCAAATAATCAACCTATTAGTTTAAAAGTGTCTCCTTATGATAATTCAATACATATATGTTATCAAAAATATATTAATCAAGAATATCAAGTGAAATATTGGACAAATAGTAAGAATATAAGAGATATAACTAAAGTTGATAGTAGTCTGAATTATATAGGAATTCATAGTCAAGGTAGAGAAATTGATATAAGTAATGCATATGTAGAAGTTTATTGGGATTTATCTAGTTCTAAATGTGTTTTTAGTAGAGATTATTCTAGATATAATGAATCTACTACATCGATTGTAGGATTAACTACTCCTCAATTTAAAATTAAGGAATATATATCTCCTTATGGAGCAAGAACCGCAGGAGAATTAGGACATACATATAATTGGTTAGATGGTGTTATTTATAACCACGAATTTTTTGATAATATATATATTATTGCTAAAACCAAAACACCGTCTGTATTTTCAACTCATAATATTTTATTTACTATGGGAGGTATCGATAATGGAGGATATATTGGAGGATTACAAAATGGAAAATTATTTTTTGGAATTAATGGTAATGTAAATAGTTCTCTTCCAGTAGGTCCAATCCCTGTTCTAACAGGCCAACAAGGTGGTGCAAATAGCGTAAGAACATATTGGGATAGTACAGTGACTACCAATAACGAGAAAAAAATACCAGAATCCACTGAGGATGTATCATATAATCAATTCAAATTATTACCAAATACAGAATATATATTGGAATATTATTATAATAAATCAAATTATTATGTTTCAATGCGAGCAACATTAACAGATGATTGGAATAGTACTACAAAAGACCCTAGCGGTCTTTATCAATTTTATAATATTGGTCTTCAACAAGAGTTTACAGATGATCCTGAAGGATATAATATGTCAAATGGTTATTTATCTATAGGGACTAGTAGTCATATAGCGAATGTAAATATTTGGAACGGAACAGTATATAAAATGAGTATTTATGCAACAGATATTTCTAATGTGCCACTGTTTGATATATCTAGAAATGGTGAGGTTGTTTTAGGTTTAGAAAAAACACCTTTTTCTAGTTGTTTTGATAATTCCGGAAATAAAGGATTAGAAGTGGAACCTAATGTATATAATTATCAAATAGTAAATGCAGTAAATGAACTGAATGTTGTTAGTGATAATGGTGGTCGATCTATAGTAAAAAATACAGTATTACACGATATATATTATTATCAAAGAGTAATATCTCAAACAAATTATAATTTTGGAACAAATCCAGGACAATTTATAACAGCGTATGATAAATTTACAAAAAAAAATGATGACGGATTTTATGAATTATGGGCAATTGGATATATTATGAATAATAATATACTTGTTCCCAAAGTTTGGTCATCTATAAATGGTGGTCAAGAATGGATTGAAAATAGTACATTTATTGGTATTTCTGGAGAGCAATTATTAACTATAAAAACATTTATAGACCCAAATAATTGTAAGTGGTTATTTATTAGTGGAGAGAATTATCAATTATATGTTTCAAATAATAATAATGGTTCTGCATTATTAGGTACAACTTGGAAAAAATTATTGGACGAATTTAAATATGGTGCACCAGTAATGACTTCATTTTTGGAACAGGTATTTGCAGCAGGAAATCCTGGTAAAAGATTTGATTTACCATCTCTGGAAGTTGTAAATATTAATAATAGTGACTCACAGAAGATTTTTAACAATGTGGCTCCTTCTACAAATGATTTTCATTTATGGATAGGTTCTAGTAGTTATGATGATTATGCAGATAAAAATTATGCAGGTACATCTATTAGAATAGCATTAACTGGAAGCGCACCATGGGCAAATGAAATTTGGTGGACTATTACAGATTCATCAGGTAATATTGTGTTACAAACAAGTGCTAATGGATGGACTCAAACAGGAAACGCTCAATATCCAGGTAATAATTTAGCAAATTCGTCTACGGCAGGTGCTCCGTATGATAATACATCTTGGTTTTTTCCAGGTTCCTATACTGTCGCAATGTATGATACATATGGAGATGGATGGCATGGAAGAATAATGGAAGTAATAGATTCCGCATCTAATACAACTTTAACTTCAGGAGCAGTTTCAGGTTCTTACCCTTATGGTCACGGTCCTACTTATATGTATTTTAGTGTTTCTGAAACAAATGACATTACAGAACATTTTACATATCCATATCATTTTCCTGTTTATAAAGATATATTAATACGAGGAAACTTTGATGATTATAATAATTTTGTTTATGTTGATGGTGGCTCTTCAAATGTGGATACTTTTGATTATTCTTTTAATATTATTACCAATCATCTTTATGACCTTTCAGGTACTCCAACAGTAAGCGCGTCTAAAGTAGGTAAAGAAACATGCACTAATATATCTTTTGGTGGAGATTATAGTGGAAATAATTATAATACTGAAGGGCTGAATTATGGATTATTTGCAACAGATAGTTATATTTTTGTAACAAATGATGGAGGTAATAGTTGGGAAAAAAGATTAGGAATTGATAGAAAACCTTTATTAAATAACAATGTAAGAGGAACTTGGGGAGCATATGTTGAAAAAAATAAAAGAAGACTTCCTACAGAGATAACATTAAGTACTGTTGCAGACTTTTATCTTAATAATATTACTCAAAATGCTACTGATGCAGCAGCTGGTCCTCTTACAGGGTTAACTACAACAACATCAGGGTCTGGTAGCGGTGCAACATTAGATTTAGTTATAACCGGTGGAAAAGTATCTTCTGTTACTGTTAATACTATTGGGGGTGATTATCAATATGGTGATTTATTGATAGTTGATAAATCATTTATTTCAAGTTCGACCACTGATTTAATAATAACTTTACCTCTTGGCCCATATTATTATGATAATTCAGGTATGTATGTTCAAATGTCAACAGAACCATGGAATGAACAACCAGGATTAATTTTATCATATAATGATGCTAGTTATAATTTATCTTTTACACCAATGGATAGTAGTGGTATTAAAACAAATACCTGGGACCCATCTATTAATGAAATACAAAAATTTTGGAATCCAAAAGTTCCAAATAATGGTGGAAATCCGGTATTATGGAGAGCTGGAGGGGGTAATACGATAAAAAATTATATAGATAGTTATAATCCTTCTACCGAGGATATTTATTTAAATAGGCAACAATTATGGACTTATGATTCTTATGTAGGAGGAAATACATCTGGTTTAGATTATAGTCGAACACCTTCTTTATATTTAAGAGATAGCGAATCTAAAGATATATGGCAACGATTATCTCTATCAGTTGTAGACCCTTCATTAAATACATATTCTAGTACATATTCTACTAGATGGGATTCTTTTTCAGATTATGATTGCAGCTATTCAATTGTGAATTTACCTTATATATCAAATATAGCTGATACAAATATATATTATGGATTTTATAAATTAGGCAGAGTGCCCTTTCAACCATATTTAAAAGCAGTACAAGATTCTAGTATTCCACAGGATGTAAATTTAACAATACAATATAAAATAGCAGATGATTTTATAGTCGATGCAGAAAGTTTGAAAGCACGATTAAATTTTATGAATCTTGGTATTAGAGTATTTATTCAAAAAAAAGAAAATCCTTTTTTAGTAAATTCAGTTTGGGTTGATGATACTAATGGAATTTATTATGAAAAGGTTCGTTCCGGATTGAAACCAGGAACACAATATATTTGGAGAGCAAAATTGGTGAATAAATATGGGTCAGGATGGTATTCAAATGAAACAGAAGCTATTGATATTCCTTCACCTCAACCTTTTATACAAAATTTACAACTTCATAGTGAATTATTACAAAATACAATCACATGGAATCCAGGATTTGAAGCATATAATACAACTTTACTTCCATCAGTATATACATATGATGTAACAAAAGAATGGTTAGATATTTCACATTCGAATCCATCGGCTACAGATTGGAAAACAGATATTAGTTTTTCTAATTTTTATAAAGATGTATCAGGAATATTGCTTGAAACACGATATGGAGATTTAGCAGGACAACAATGGTCATCTGTTGATGGATATCCTGATGTAGACAAAATTACATTAATAGATACTGATTTATCATTAAATATATATTATAAATACAATGTATTCGGTTATTCTACTTCAAGAGATAAAAGTACAGTAGCATCTATTTCACATAAAACGTATAATGGTTATCCACAGGATGTAAATGCTAATTATACAGTGAATGATGCTAGTTTTAATATAACTTGGACATTACCTACAGATATTAGTAGTAGTACTGATTTATTGTGGGATATTTCTTGGCAAGAAATAAGAAGTGATGGAACCCAACAGACCGGAAATATTTCCTATACGGATCCCTACAAAGGAATTAGTGGTATAGGAAAGGACCGAAAAATAACATTACCTTTATTAAATAATCATTTACAAGCTGATGCTAGTTATAATATTGAAATGAAATTTACCTATGACAACAATAATGTAATGGATTATTCCATTAGTAATATAGGACATCGAGATAAAATGGTTACTCAATCTATAGATTATAGTGACAACGAATTAATAACATATTATAATTATTTACAAGCTCCTAGTTTAAATAGTGCACAATATGTGGGGGGATGGGATCCTCAAGGTTATGTTAATGTTAATTTTAATTTAAATAAAGGAGGTACATTTAATAACATTGTATTTTATGGGGATGCTAGTGGTGCAAAAGTAAACATTATAAAAACAGCTACAGATATTCAAAGCGTAACAGTTGTTAATGAGGGTAATAAAAATTATAATATAGGTGATATATTGACTATTCAAAATAAAGATATTTCGAGAGATAGTAATTTTCCTAATTTAGAATTTACTCTTACAAATAATGATATACAGGATACGATACCGAATGGACTAGATATAAGTGGATTGATATTGAATTCTAGTTTATTAAACAGTATAACAAGTGGAAAAAAGGTCCCTACTACTACTTTTAATGCTACTGAATATGATATTTCTTTTACACATCTTGGTGCATCGTTTGCTGATATCAGTTATAATATTCGAACCATTAATACTAACTTTGTAGACCTATCAGGTACTAGTTATTTTCCAGGAGACTATTCTGTTAGAGTAAGAAGTGTGTATGGTAAATCAGTTCCTACAGATATTAGTTTGTTTAGTAAATGGTCAAATGAAGTTCAAATGAATCCGAATGTGCCTAGCCACCGTGCAAAAAATTTAAAGATTATACCATTTGATAAAAATGAGAATGCAAATATATTTATAGATGTAAGTTTTGTACGATTAGAATGGGAACATCCAGCACAATTTTATCCTATTCCAGGTCGCCCTATACCAAATCAATATAAAATTACAAGAAATACTACAAGTGAAGATTATGATAATTTTAATGATGTTAATATTACTTTGAATTCTGGTCCTGGCTCTTTGCCTCCAGATACATCTTATAATGATACTAATTTTCCGATTGAACATAATCCAAATACTGTTCCAAGAATATATAATTATACAATAGAAACAGATTACGGTATATAAACAAGTTTGATATACTATAGAATATAATATAAATTTAATACATATGGCAACAAATACTGGTTCAATTTCTATTAATTGGCCTATACCAACGAATTTATCTTATGAAATGATAAATAATGGGGGGTCTTTGGTAGCGACATTTATCTGGGATAAAATATCAAATGATGAACTTGTAGCATTAGATCCTTCTGGTGGTGGGTTTAGTAATATATATTGGAGAGTTCAGTTAAATTCTAAAACATATTTAGTATATAATGAACCAAAATTTAGATTGAATTTACCACTTGGTTGTTGTAATCAATGTGTAAAAGTTCAAACTATTTATGTTTTAAATTCAACATCTGCTTTAGCAACAAGTATGTATTCTAACGAAGTTTGTGCTCCGTGCAGAGTAGATCCATATTGTAATAAATCAAAGAAAACAAATACAGTAACAGTAAATTATGGTTCTAGTAATATGAGATACGCTAAGGCCGTAAGACGGGCTGTAACAGGAGGAAAAAATGCCTTTCGATAATTTAAAAATATTATATTATATTTTTATATAAAATAATATGTCTGGTTATAAACAAGTATATAGTGGTATCAATGCATTTTCATTATTTACTCCTAATTATGATGGAACTCAACCTAAAAGTATGATGTCAAAACGATGGGAAAATAAAGCAAACCATAATGAATTTATTGAAATTAAAATGAAAAAAAATGAACTCCCTACAGTGAAACTTCGTACTTATGTTTTATATTATAGAGATAATGGAGATCAAATGACCTCATCGCAACCTGGAACTGGAAGTACCGTTATTGATAATTATAGATTTTATAATAATATTTCAGCTTCGACTGGTAAACAATTAGGATGGATTTGGGGATTCCCTCTTTTTGATGTGGGGCGCGGAAATAATAGCGATAATTGGCCAAGATGGAAATCAGGAGCTAGTGCAACTTATGGTGGAAATACGACAGTTTATCCGAATGATACTATGCTTGTTGATATATCTACTAATGAGCAAAATATTATAATATTAGATTTTACAAATTATGGTATTCAGGCACAAACAGATGCTGCCAATGCATTTCCATCTTCGATTACAGATAGTTGGAAAGATATAAGTAATAATATTGATGGTGTAGCTGACGCATTTTATATGACTTTAAGAGTTAAATGGAGCACAGAAAATGCGATTGATTGTAATAATAGTCATGGTACAGGTAAAGATGGATGTTGGAATCCTTATCCTAAAGATGCTACCAGTACTTATGGTATAAGATTAACTGATCATTGGTGTACACTTGTTGAATATGTATATGAGTGTGATTTAATTGGGCCAAAAACTATGTTAGATTTTACTCCTAGTTTATTTGTTATGAAAGATTGGACTGTTCCGCCGTTTGGAGAATCAAGATTAATATCAGGTTATAATTCGAATGGCACTAGAACACCATATATAGGAGTTAAGAAGTATTCTACTTTTTCTGAAGAAGAAACAATAAAAATTAAAACAGGTACTGGTATCGCACATATGGGAGGCAGTGGCGGATATCCTAGTGGGAAAATGATTTATAATATGAGCCCTGGAAGTATTATTATAGGTTTAACTTTAGATAGAAAAGTTAATCTACCTAATCATGTCCATTTAAAAGTAAAAACTGCTTACAGTCAGTCCACTTTTTCAGGAACAACTCCTTGGACAATGACAAAAATTATTGGTGGTTGGTGTAATTTTGGAGTGGATATACCCACTGCGCCAGGAGATATTGATGATCTGGAAGGTTATTATGGTTCAATACAAGGCACTTCGACAAATCCAAATGGAACTAATGCTTCACGGGAATCCACATATCAATATTCGAAAGGTTGGAAAAATGATATTGAATTGTATAATACTGGGATGAGTAATATTATGCAAGAGAATAATTTTCTAAGTGCACCATCATCTCTTGCAATCGGCAACTCCAAATGTTATGATTTAAATAATATTTTATGGTGTAGTATTAGAAGTCCTAGGAAAAAAAAAGTAGTATTTATTGGTTCAAGTTCTGCATTTATGGATAAAAATAAATTTATAACAAATTTTATAGATTTAGAAGGGATAAATGATTGTTCAGGTGGAGGATTTGCTAGATATCCTAATACAATCGATATGCCTCGTAAAAGTTGGGCCCCTTATTATTCAGATAAACCAAATCAACAGTCGTCAACAGATCCAATTATAAATGAGAATACAGTAAGTATTACCGATTTTTCTGCAAATAAAGATATAAATTATTTAAAATGTGGCAATACCCCATTAGGGTTATATGGGAATACAGCAGTAAATGCTTATACTGTTTATTATAAATTATTAATTCCGCCTGTTGGAGATGCAAGTTATAATATTAGTTATACTTTTGGTAAAACACAATCTAATGTAACTACTTTTTTTAGACATACAGATATGGATGGAATTCCCGAACCATCTGGTAATACAAATTTATATGCAAAAAGAGATGAAGAATCTATTCTTCTTGATTGGAGTTCTAATTCAATTACTGAAAAGGGGGAAATGCCAATAAAAAAAATAACATTTTTGGATGTTGCTAGTGGGTTTAAACATGTAACTGCAAATATTACTGTTGATGGAACATTACAAGATGCAAGTAATAATGAAATTTATGATATTAGTTTCAATGTATTTCAATTACATTTTTATTCGAAAGATAGTAATAATTTAATTACTTACACTGATAGAAATGAAATCCCGTATACTATTAAACCTTTTGATTCTAATATCCAAACAGAACAATACATAGATATAAGTTATACTCCGGTAAATTATGAACCTTATAGATATATTAATTATGCAAATTATAACAATAATTCAGAAGAATATTCTTATTATGATAATACTATGTTTCCAAATGCACCTGTATATACCAGAGAGGAAAGATTATTATATAATCCACGTAAACTATTTACAAAGGTTAATACAGATTTAAAAAATGCAAATGTTATAGAACCTTCTGGTTCAGATGTAGTTCCTGAAATTTATATTGATATTAGTGGTGATAAAATTTATGATAATAGTTATTCTATTATTCCTTCAGATTTAACTGCAGCACAAAATCAAGCTAATCAAGGCCAAGAGATTGCTGTATTTGATAAAGAAAATTTAGGTTCGATATTATATACAATAGAAAATAACGACAATACATTTTTGGTTAAAGATGGTGCAATGAGTATAATAGATGGTATAAATATTAAAGTTCCTTTTTTTTATCCTAATATGTTGGCTATTGATAATTATTTTATTCCTGATTATTGGAGAATGCCTGATAAAATAAATACTTTACGTACTATAGGTCAAACTGTTGGTGATAATGATTATAATTATTATAATAGTTGGCAAAAACAGATACAAACATCAATGGTTTTTGATATTTTAAGTATAGCACTAAGAGCATCTGGTGGTCCGTCAGATACAGAAGAAATAAGATATATTTTAGTTAATTCTAATATAAATTCTAGAAATACAAGTAATTATAGTGCAGTAACACAAAATGGAAATGTAGTTAGTAATAATTTGAGTAATTTAGTTTTTGATGTTGCTGGCGCATATAGTCTTCCAGCAACTGATTATTTAAATCTGAAACCAGTTATTATAAGATTAAAAACAAGTTCATTAGGACCATTTGGAACAGATTCTCGTAGTTATATTGGAGATAGAAATACAGGAGTAGGAGGTATTGATACACCATATCCTGCTCAAGTTATTAATGGTCAACCAGTGGCCAAGAATGAGACAAAATTTGTTGTAAATAGTATTTTAATTAATAAATTTCGCAGAGGAAATGCATCAGATGGAGGAGATGCGGCGCCCGAATTTGGATATAATGGGCAGTTTGAGATTGATAATGTAGCTTCAGTTAATGATATACCTGCTCAAAATAATTCATTCAAAAATACAGTCATATCACCATCACCATTAACTGTTCTTTTAGTAGATTTAGATAATACGTATCATTTAGATACGAATCCGTTACATATGGTTGGCGATGAAAATAAGAAAGTAACAATATCATTTTCTGGATTTTATTTTTCAAACGATATTTCTTGGAATTTAACAAATAGTGATATGTATTGGACAATAAATAGATTTAATATTGTTACAAGAAAATGGATTCTTTTAGCAAAAGGCATTCAACTACCATTTGTTAATAATAAATATCAATATGTAGATACAACTCCAAGAATATATGATAAATATCAATATACTATTACTGGAGTATTTAAATGGACAGGAATATCTTCATTATTGACTGGATCACAAATTCCAGAATTACATATTAAAGGATTTACTACTCCTGTTATATTTGTATGTAAAAATAATAGATTTCCTTATGGTAGATATAATACAACTTCTACGAATTTAAAACTTTTTGCACCGTTACGACTTACAACTCCACAAGGACAAACAGATCAATTTAATAGAAAAATAGGAGGTAAATGTTCAGATCCATCGTCTAATTCTTTATATTCTAGGTCAAGTAGAATATCATCATCAAACAATATTTATGTTAATACTTCAAATCAAGTTTCTAAAAAGGAAACTTATGTTCTTTTGGCTAAATCTAGATTTAGACCAGCTCGTTAAAAAAATTTTAATTATAAAATATTTTTAACTTAATCAATATTTTTTAAATCACTAACTTTCCAGTATTCACTCCCCCCATTTGGTATAGGTCTCCTTATTATGAAAGGTATTTTATTTTGTATAAGTTCCATCATAGCAATAGTGTGACCATCAATTATATCTTTTGAAAGTTCAACAAATGGTTTTGCGCCGTGATTAATTTGTTTTGCTCGTAATCCTAAAATTTTTGCTTTTTCATATCTTGTGAGAATAGGTATAGTTGTATGTAATGGGTCAATAATAATACCTTTTTTATTTCTTGTAATATTAGATAGAGTTAAAAGTTCTTTATAATTAATTTGCTTTATTTCTGGATGATATTCATAAAGATAATCCTTGTTAATATCGTTTTCTAATTTTTGCATATTTTCATTATATTCATCATCACTATCTTCTTCTGATGAAATTTCATCTAAATCATCATCAACTTCTGGAGTTTTTTCTATAACAAAAGGAGGAGAAGTATCTGTTACAGGACCAGGGCTAGGACTTTGCGGGACAGCAGGTGAAAGGTGTTCTTTATCGACGGTTTCTGGTGATGGAATAGATGTTCCCTCTTCTACCTGTCTTTCAACTACATATTTTCCTTCATCTGTTATTTCTTTTATTTTGTATACTGGTTGTACTTCAAATCCAGGTTGGTATGGCAGTCTAACCAAATCTCCCACATTATATGTATTATCATCATCTTCTACATCACTTTCTTGTCCCATATCATCTTCCTTAATAGTACCATCATCTATATCAGAATCTTCGAAAGTAGGACCATCGTCGTCATCATTATCATCATTATCATCATCAGGTTCTGATAAAACAATACTGTCGGTATCTTCTCCTGTTTTTTCTGCATCTTTTAATTGCTGTTCAACATCAACTTCTTCTAAATCACTCATTTATAATAATATAATAAAAACTTTATTATATTGTTTTCAATTTTATTTACTTTGAGTGTTCCATACAGTATCACATATTGCACATAAATATACAAATTTCATATTTGAATCATCATATCTAATATATAATATTTCTTTTTCTGCAAGTGGAATTTCATTACCTTTACTTTCTTCTTGCATTTTATTACAATCGCAATCAGGATTAGGACAGTCAATATTACTAATTCTTGGTAAAGTAGGATCGAGTTTGGTATACTTGTTAATAGAAGTTTTATAATTCATTTCTTTTTTAATATCAGTTTTACTAACATATAAATTATTTAAATTTGCTACAAGAGATTCATCTTCATTTCCACAATTTCTACAATAATATATTAATTTATCCTCATCATCTTTTTTTAGTTGTAGATAATACATATTACCACATTTTGGACAGAAGTGCATTTTATATATACATAAACATCATAATATATTTATTTCAATT
>MDSV01080933.1_pt1 | contig 19607 bp, 24 predicted proteins | sample 810851 | NCBI WGS metagenome assembly MDSV01 (sample SAMN05326640, study PRJNA326480) | marine metagenome | isolation source: seawater | place: Atlantic Ocean: North East | collected 2012 | reverse complement strand
TAAAAAATGACATTGCAAAAGCACGAAACAAATCAATGATATCCTTATAGTATAAATATCAGGAGACAAAATTATGATTTTGATGGTCAGTGTGCAAGATCTTTATGAAGCCAAGCAAGCCTTGAAAGGTGGTGCTGATATTGTAGATGTTAAAAACCTACAAGAAGCATTGGTGGGGTCTGCACATCCAAATACATTCAAACAAGTTCGAGATGAGGTTCCCGGAAACCATCACGCTAGTTTAACTTTAGGAGTGGTGCCCAACCAAGTTGGTACTGTTGCTATGGCTGTCTATGCTGCTGGACTTTTGGAAGCCACATCAGTCAAAGTAGGATTTATGGTTAGCGAATACGAACAAGCCTTAGAAATCTTACAAGCTTCTAAAGAATCCCTAGCAAATACTGAAACCAAATTAATCGGGTCTTTATTTGCAGACAATTTGCTATATAAAGGTGGAATTGATCCTAATCTAATGGTGAAGTTAGCAAAAGAATCTCAATGTGACGGATGGTTAATTGACACATTAGTAAAAGACGGGAGAAATTTATTTGATTTCATTCCTGAAGAGCGGCTCAAAGAAATGGTGTTGGAAGGAAAAGAATTAGGAATGAGTACAGCCTTGTCAGGTCATTTGAAAATGGATGACTTAGATGAATTGGCTCGAGTGAATCCAGACATTGTTGGAGTCAGAGGTGCTGTATGTCAAAAAGGTGATAGAGACTCGAGAGTTTACTGGGAATCAGTACTTGACTTCAAAACACAGTTAGATTTAAGGCAAAGTGGTGAGGTGGACGTATACAGCGGTAAGAATAATATCAATGCAGATAACTGGAGAATAATAGATGGAACAGGAAAAACTTGTGCTGGAATAATTGCTGCTTTATCTCAACAAATCAGCGAGGATTCTAAATCATTTGTAGAAGTAATCATTCCAGATGTTCTCAATTCATACGACCTAGTTGTTTGGGCTGAAAAAAATAAACATGACATTATTACTCAAAGAAAAGATACTGAAGGATCTTTGAGAATACTTATAAAGCCATAAATCAATTTCAAAAAGGTAAGTAAATGGAAATTGTTGAAATCATTTCACTGGTTGCAGACATAGTTTTAATAGTCAGCCTTTTATTGATCACATTTCTAGTTCTAGTTTTATTTAGAAAGATCATAAAGGTTTTGGATTCTTTTAGTAAAACCAAAAATGAGCTTTTAGATTTTATTAACATTTTTTCAAATCCATCTCAAATTAGTTCTGCCACTATTAAAAGAGTAGCAAGAGGGATAAAATTTATAAGTAAACTAAATCAACCTAAAAAGTCGTAGGAGGCTGAAATGTCAAAACACCATGACCACAATCATAATTCAGGTTTCACTACTGGCCTTATAATCGGAGGCATAATTGGAGTAGTAGCAGGCATATTATCTGCGCCTAAACCTGGGGCTCAAACAAGATCTGAACTACTTGAAAAAACAGATGACATCAAAGTTAAAGCTGAAGATCTAACAAGTTCTTTAAGAGAAACTATTTCACCAGGTGTTACTGAAATTTCTAACAGAATTGCTCCCACTATTTCTACTGCCAAGGAAAAATTTTCTCCTTTAATTGATGAAATCAGTAAACAGTTTTCTAAAGATAGTAGAGAAAACAATTCAGAAACTGGAGATCCTAAATAAATTTAGGGTATGATCCTAAAATTTTAATCATTGCAACTTTACTAGATAAAGCATTGATGGATTGAGTAACTTTTTGATCACTTCTATGACCTTCTATATCAACTAGAAAAACATATCTACCTAAGCTCTTTTTATTAGGTCTAGATTCTATTTTGACTAGATTAATATCTCTTGAAGCAAACTCTGTAAGAGATTCACTCAAAATGCCCGGCTGGTCACCTTGGAACTCAAAACATAGTGAAGTTTTATCATTTCCAGTTTTTGGATGATCATTCTTACCCAAAACTATAAACCTAGTTTCATTATTAGATCGATCTTCAACATTTTTCTGTAAAATTTTCGCACCGTATATTTTCGCTGCCTGATCACTTGAAATAGCAGCAGAGTTTAATGGGGAGTTCATCATTTCTTCTACTGCGGCAGAATTACTTAGAGATGCAACCAAATTAGCATTTGGTAAATTTGATGCTAAAAATTGTCTGCATTGGCCCAAAGATTGAGGGTGCGAGTAAACAGTTTTAATATCAATATAATTTATTTCATTTTTTGACATTAAATTATGATTTATAGGAATAACAATTTCTCCACAAATGCTCAAATCAGAATCGTGAATTAACAAATCAAGAGTAAAAGTCACTCCTCCTTCTATACTGTTTTCAATTGGTACAATCCCAATTTCGCTTCTCCCATCATTAACAGCTTGAGCAACATCAGGAATAGAATCGACAGAAACCAGGTCACATTCTCCACACCAAATCTGTGCAGCTTGTTCACTGTAAGTACCTGCAGGACCTAAAAATGAAATACTTTTATTTGTCATTAAACTTCTTCAATTAAAAATTGTCCTAATTTCTCTTGAATATTACTTATCAGAATATTCGGAACTTCAATCAATACATCAACACCTAAAATAGAAAACAAATCTTTATTTTCTGATGAATATAATAAACTGACTACCTTATCAACAGAAAAATGTATCTTAGCAACTTGTGACAAAATTAAATTTTCATAATCATGTTCAAGTGAAGAAATTACCATGTCAGCACGTCCTAAACCTGCATCTGTCAAATCATCAATATCTAGCGGATCCCCTAAACTACAAACATCTCCATGAGAACTTTGAATCAATTGTATTTTTTTCATGTCTTGATCCATAAGAGTAACTTCACCACCCGATTGCATAAGCCAATCCATAATTTCTACTGATATGGTTGTAGCACCAATTATGACATAGTACATTTAAATGTCCTCATCGTGATTAATATAATTGTTAATTGAATCAACTACCAGTTCAGAAATGTTTATAATTTTCATATCAAAAGTTTGATAAATATTTGCTAATTTACCATCTTTCAAAATCACAAAAACTTTTGGAACCCTTAAAATGTGAGTTGCTAGATGAAATAAAAACAAATTACATGAATCTATTTCTGTAGCTGCGATAAGAATTTCGATGTCTTTCAAGTTAATTTGATTCCAAAAATTTCTGTCGGTATAGTCTCCCAAAACGGTAGAAATACTATTTGAATCAATCTTTTCTTGAGGCAACAAATTAAATCGATCTGAAGACTGTTCCACAACTTTTAGTACATGCCCATCTTTAGATAAATGGCTAATCATTCTGGCACTGAATTTTTCACATCCAACTACCATGATTTTCTGAGGTCTTGAAATAATTGGTATTTCACCAGAAATATTATCAACCATTTTCTCTCCTAAAAATCATTTGTTTATTAAATGAAAGCATTACAAAAAATCAAGTTGCACTCAGATTTTTCAATTATTTCGGACATACTTTGAAAATCCTCATCTTTAAAATTGTTGTTTCCTATAATTATCCCATCAACATCATCATCTTTAGATAATGCAATCAAAGCACTTTTAACAGATCTAGATTGAACTATATCTGCATTTATATTATTTTTACTGTTTTCTTCCAATGTTTCCAAATAATTCTCAGCTAGTTCAGTAAGATGTGTGATTTCTTTATCTACAGGGAATTCCCTGGAAACTTCAATAACATATAACAATCTCATAGGTTCTTTATTTTTAAGAAATCCCTGAGCGGTTTTGATAATTAAATGATCGTTATCAGAGCCATCAACTAAAGCAACCCACATGTAATATCCTTACGAAATATATTTATGTTACTTTTTCTAAAGACTCTAAATCAGAGTCATGTGCAGCTACAACAACTAAATATCCTTCTTTCACTTTTTCTGATAAAGAAGGATTCAAGGTAACTTTTCTACCTTTACATAAAGCCAAAGCTGCTATTCCATAACTATCCGAAGCTGACGTAAAGCCTACTTCTTCTAAAGTTTTTCCTGAAAATCTTGCGGGTACTCTAAATCTACTGACACCATAATTATTTGTAATTCCGATATATTCTTCAACACTTGCATTGTATAAACTGTGAGCAAGCCTTGTACCCATTTCTTCCTCTGGTTGAATCACTCTATCAACCCCAACTCTCCTTAATGTATTAGCATGTAACGCATCTCTTGCTCTAGCAATTACATTTTTTACTCCCAAAGTTTTCATTAAAACTGAAATCATTACACTGGGAGCTACATCAGTTTGTATTGTGATAATTACAACTTCATAATCTTGAATACCTAAATCTTTTAATGCAATTTCGCTCGTACAATCAGCAGTAACTGCATAAGTGCATTGACCTAAAACTGCCTGTACTCTTTCTTCATTGTTATCAATGGCCAAAACATCATATCCAAGATTATATAATGTTCTTGTGGTACTAATACCAAATCTACCTAAACCTATTACTGCTACTTGTTTATTTGCCATAGTGTTCCTTATGTCAGCCTATTGTAACTGTTTCATTTGGATATCGAAATCCTGAATTTTCTTGAGTAGGAATCATTCTCAGCCCGATAATTAAAGGGCCGATTCTCCCTAGGAACATAGTAAAAACTACAATTAATTTTCCAATTGAATTAAGTTGTTCAGTCACTCCAGAAGTCAATCCCACAGTCCCATATGCCGATACAGAGTCAAATAAAATATCTTTAAATAAAAACCCGTCATTGGTTATAGACAATAAAAACGCACAAAGAAGTACAAACATTAAGGAAATAACTAATATTGCATAAGATCTAATGACAGTGGGTTGATCAATATGTCTTTTAAAAACGTGAATTTCTGGATTTTCTCTGATCAAAGCCAATACACTCATAATTATTACAAATAAAGTTGTAACTTTAATTCCTCCGGCAACAGATCCAGTAGCGCCACCGATAAACATCATGGTTGTTTGGAAAATATTTGTTGAATTATTAATTTGCGTATAGTCAATAGTTGTAAAACCTGCAGTTCTTCCGCTAACAGATTCGAAAATTGAAATAAAAACTTGATTACTTAAATTTAAATTCCCAATAGTTTGAACATTAGCTCTCTCTAAAAAGAAAAATGCTGAAGATGAAATAATAATCAAAGAAATCGTAGTCACAATGACAATTTTTGATACCAATGAATACAATCGAAATTGCTTCTTTGTAAATATGTCAGCCACAACCCAAAAGCTTAAAGAACCTAAAATTATCAACCAAGTCATAATAGAAATGACTACAAAATCAGATTGAAATTGATTCAATCCTTCTTTTGAACTAAATGCTAGAAAACCTGCATTATTGAAAGCTGAAACTGAATGGAATAAAGCTTGCCAAATAGCTTCATCAAGAGGAAACACAAATAAGAACCTAGCCAAAAGGAGCACAAACCCAACGAATTGGATAGCAATTGCAGTACCCACAATAGCCACACTAAGAGACTGAATGCCTCCAATATTGCTTGTATTCATGGTTTCTCTAATCATAAGTTTTTGGGATGTAGAAACTTTCTGACCCAATATTGCCAAAAGAAATGCTGCCATAGTCATAATCCCCAATCCACCTACAAACATCAACAACAAAATCACCGATTGCCCAAAAGTTGTCCAATAAACACTAGTAGGTTCTATTACAAGACCTGTAACAGTAACTGCAGAAGTTGCAGTGAATATAGCCACAATTGGATCTCCTAAACCTTCTGAATGATGAGAAAAAGGCAGTAATAACAGAATAGATCCCAATGATATTAAAATGAAAAATATCAATGATATTAAAAAAGGTGAAGAGAAAGTTCTAGCACTAAACCGTCTCTCCCTAACATCAAATGAATTGGGAGACATGTCTCTTTGTCGCCTTTTTTTAATTAAATAATCACCTGATTGTTGCATTAATCCTCTACTTATATAGGTAAACAGTGAAATTATACTTGAATAGTTTTTTTAAAAACACACAAAATTCAGCTTGATAATACTAGTATTTTGTATGATTTTAGTTTAAAAAAATTATATCTATAAGAATTATTATTTGTGCGAGAAAATGTGAACAATAAAAAAAATAAGTCAAATCCGATTCACTTACCTCATATACCAACACCTCATGGCGTCCTACCTAATATTCTGGACCAATACATTCACTCAAAATGGCCTCAATATTTACTTCAATGCTTTTTAGCTATTGTGTCTTTATTTTTAATTTTAATTATTGGCGATAGTGTCATGAGAGCAGCGATAGTAGTGGGCGTAGCATCTTCAGCTTTCACAATTTTTGTTGTACCTGACAGTATAGCGGCTACTCCAAGGAAGGTAATAGGAGGGCATTTAGTTGCGATATTGATCGCCTTACTAATAGTAGTATTAATACAAGTATTGAATATCAATGATTCTAGATTAATTCTCAACATATGTGCAGCAGTTTCAGTAGGGATAGGAATCATAATAATGGTAGTAACCAATACAGAGCATCCTCCTGCAGCAGGAACTTCACTTGGGTTAATAATCCATGGATTTGATTGGAGTTCTGTAATATTCATTATTGCCAGCACTCTACTATTGTCACTAATCAGAATAATTCTCAGGCACAGAATGATTAATTTACTTTAATAAAATTACTAATATATATTTATTTTGGTATATTAGATTTATAGAGAAAATACCCTACAACTTATGCTAAAAAATATACAGAACTCTATAGAAAAAATTCATGAATGTGATGTCAAAATTGTTTTATCTGTTTCAGGAGCAGGTACCAAAGCATTGTCATGGCTTTTAGAAGTTCCAGGCGCATCTAACTCACTTTTAGAAGCGAACGTACCATACTCGGAAAAATCCATGACATCTCTTTTAAATTCAACCCCAGAAAATTTTGTTTCTAGTTCAACTTCACTCATGATGGCTGAACAAGCTTACAGGCGAGGAGTTAAACTACGATCATCTAACAATAAGATTGTTGGTGTGTCGTGTACTGCAGCTATAAGTACATCAAGAAAAAGAAAGGGAGACAACCAAGCTTTTATTTCTTTTTGGTCAGACAGTGTCCGAAATACAGTTCATATTAAATTTATGAAAGGAAAATTAACAAGAAGAGAAGAAGAAGAATTAGTCAGTCAATCAATCATAGAATTTCTTCATGAAGAAATATTCGGAGAATCCCCCGATTCAATCAGATCCGAAAATACTTCTAATACAAAAATACAATTCGAAAATGAATTATCAGCATTGACATCTAAGCAAATTGAATCGATTGAATATTCAGGTAAATCTCCAAAGTTTTCTGACAGTAATTTTTCAGGTGTAATCCTTTCAGGCTCTTTTAATCCAATACATAAAGGACATATCAATTTACTAAATCTAGCTTCTCAAATCACCAATAAAATTCCAGCCTTTGAACTTTCTGCATTCAACGTAGATAAACCACCTCTATCAAATGATGAAATTAATGCGAGGCTAGCACAATTCGAATCTAACCATACTATTCTAGTGAGTAATTCCCCTCTCTTCTCTCAAAAATCCAAAATTTTCCCAGGAAGTACTTTTGTAATAGGGTGGGACACTGCGGCAAGATTAATAAACCCTAAATATTACGACCAAAGTGAAAATGTTATGTACAATTCTCTTCATGAAATTGAAGAAACTGGCTGTGACTTTTTAGTTGCAGGAAGATTGTCTGATGGAAGTTTTAGAGAATTATCTGCTCTTAACATACCTGAAAGATTTACTGAAATTTTCAAATCTATCCCTGAATCTAAATTCAGAATCGATATCTCTTCGACACAACTAAGACTAAGCGGATTATCAGAAAAATAATGTCATTCAAAAACTTACAAGATTTTATAGAACATTTAGAAACAAAAGGTGATCTTCTTAGAATAACTGCTGAAGTATCAACTGAATTAGAAATCTCAGCTATTACTGATAGAACTATTAAATCTAACGGTCCGGCACTACTATTTGAAAACGTAAAAGGATTCAATCATCCAGTCGTAACCAATTTATTTGGATCGCACCAAAGAATGGCATGGGGGTTAGGAATAGACAATTCGGATGAACTTACTGAAAAAGTTGAGTCAATATTAAACATAGCAAAAACACCTCCTACATCGATGATAGACAAATTACGCACATTAAAAGATTTGGTTTCTTTAGCTCGGACTCAACCCAAAATCATTACTTCTGCACCAGTACAAGAGGTAGTATTGGAAAACGAAGAAGCAGACTTAACTGTATTTCCTCACTTGAAATGCTGGCCCATGGATGGTGGTAAATACATCACTTTACCTTTAGTTTTCTCTAAAGATCCAGTAACAAAAACTAAAAATGTCGGAATATACAGAATGCAGATTTTCGATAAAAAAACTGCGGGTATGCACTGGCAAACCCATAAAGTGGGAGCTAGCCATTTCAGATCTGGAGAAGAAAACAAAATTAATAAATTAGAAGTAGCTATAGCATTGGGAGGAGACCCTGTAACAATGTGGTCCGGAGTTTTACCTATACCTCCAGACATGTATGAAATAGCTGTAGCGGGTGTTATCAAAAACTCTCCAATAGAAATGGTGAAATGTAAAACTGTAGATTTAGAAGTTCCAGCTAACTCCGAAATAGTTTTAGAGGGGTATGTGATACCGGGAGAACTTAGGACAGAAGGTCCTTTCGGAGATCATACGGGATATTATTCTCTAGAAGATGAATACCCCGTATTTCATTTGACTGCCATTACTCACAAAAAAGACTACATTTATCCAGCTACCGTAGTAGGGAGACCGCCATCTGAAGATTTTTTCATGGGTAAAGCTGTAGAGAGACTAATGCTTCCCGCATTGAAATTAACTTTACCTGAAATCAAAGATGTAAACATGCCTGCAGAAGGTGTATTTCATAACTTAATTATAGTATCCATGAAAAAACAATTCCCTGGTCATACTAGAAAAGTAATGAATGCTCTTTGGGGGTTAGGCCAAATGATGCTAGTTAAAGGAATTATAGTTGTAGATGATTTTGTAGATGTTCAAAACGTTTCCGAAGTTGCATGGCGTGTCACAAGCAATTTAGACCCCAAAAACGACATTGTAATACTAGATGGACCTATTGATGATTTAGACCATTCGAGTTCAACTCCCAAAATAGGAAGTAAAATTGGCTTAGATGCTACTACAAAGACTAAAATGGACGGTAGGACTAGAGAATGGCCACCAGATGTTGAAATGGATAGTGAAATACTAGATTTAATTAATAAAAGATGGAAAGAGTACGGATTTGAATAATCAGACCTCTAAAAATCTAATTAATAAAACCCAATATTTCTTTCAAGCAATTAAATTTCAAGAAAGCATATTCGCGCTCCCATTTGCCTACATTGGGATGATTCTCTCAATACAAAAACTACCTACTATCCAAACTTTTTTATGGATTACTATAGCGATGATTACAGCCAGAACATTTGGTATGGCTATGAATCGGATAATTGACAATCAAATTGATAGTAAAAACCCTAGAACTGCTGAGAGACATATCCCTAAAGGATTATTAAGTATAAAAGAGGTGTTAGTTCCAACACTTGCAAGTGCTTTAATTTTCTTTTTTGCTTCGTTTCAATTAAATCTAGTAGCTTTGATTCTAGCTCCTATTGCTTTATTGTATTTATCAATTTATCCGTACACAAAACGTTTTACCTGGACAGCAAATATATTATTAGGATGGGCCTTAGCTATTGCACCTTCTGCTGCATGGATTGGAGTAACAGGATCTTACAATATAATTCCATTTCTTTTATCTCTAGCTGTAGCATTATGGGCAGGCAGTTTTGATATTTTGTACCACTCGCAAGATATAGAATTTCAATCCAAAAACAATTTACACTCAGTGGCTAAAAAGTTTGGAATTAAAAATGCATTTTTAATCTCAAAAATAATGGATGTCTTATCAATGATGAGCCTATTAACTGTAGGATTCATTTTAGATTTAAATTATGTTTATTTTTTCGCATGCCTATCCGCGACCTTTTTAATGATTTATAAATATATGTTAATTTCCCCTGATGATTTGTCAAAAATGGGAATTGCATTTCTTCGCATCAACGCTTTTGTATCCTGTTCAATGCTTTTAGGAACACTCTTAGCTATAATATAAATATGGATACAGAAAATAGAGTAATAGTAGGAATTTCAGGAGCTAGCGGAGCTATTCTAGCTTCAAAAATGATCGATACACTTATAGATAATGATTTTGGAGTATCTGTAGTTGCATCAGGGCCATCCAGAATGGTTTGGCAACAAGAAATAGAAGAGTCATTTGGAGAATCTATTGAAAGATGGTCTGATCATAACAAATTCGAAATATTTCCAATAGGTGACTTTACAGCTCCTATTGCTAGTGGCAGCTACCCATCAAAAGGCATGATCATAGTCCCATGCAGCATGGCGACTGTATCAGCTATATCTGCAGGCTTATCTGATAATTTAATCAGAAGAGCTGCGGATGTATGCCTCAAAGAAAAAAGGAAATTAGTTATTGTTCCTAGGGAGTCTCCATTAAATGCTATCCACCTAGATAATCTTAGTAATTTAGCAAAAATCGGTGTGACAATTCTACCGTCAGACCCCCCATATTACTTAGGTATCAAAACACTAGAACAATCTGCTGAAGTGCTTGCTCAAAAAAGTTTAGTTGCACTTGGTCTTTCTGATGAATTACCTGAGAATATGCAATATACGGGTCCACAAAAAAAATGACCCAAGAAAACATTTCAACTTATTTAGATTACTGTCACCAATTAGCTAATGCTGCAGACAAAATTTCAATGCCTAATTTCATTGAACAAAAAAATCTGGGGATCGAAAAGAAATCCGACGGTTCTTTTGTAACTCATGCAGACAAACAAATTGAAGATCTGTTGTCTACTATGATTAATAAAAAATTTCCAACTCACGGTTTTTTTGGCGAAGAATCTGCTCAAAAAAATTCTCAAGCAAATTTTAAATGGATTATAGATCCCATTGATGGTACTCATGGATTTATGAAGGGAATGCCAATTTGGGCAACCTTAATCGCGCTTGAACATAACAAACAAATCATCACATCAATGATTTCTGCCCCTGCTCTAGGAAGCCGATGGTGGGCATCTCAAAATAATGGGGCATACAAATCATTTAAAGATCAGGTTTCTAAAATTGAAGTTTCTAAAATTGACCAAATTTCTGAATCTCAGGTTTTATTTACAGGCACTAAAGAATGCTTAAAAAAATGGCCTAACTTTCAAAAAATTTTAGACTCTGCATGGAGAGAAAGAGGTGTCGGTGACTTTTGGGGTCACTGCCTTGTGGCAGAAGGTGCAGCTGAATCAATGATTGACCCAATAGTAAATATTTGGGACGTAGCTGCACTTTATCTTCTTGTGTCCGAAGCAGGAGGTGAAATGACAGACGATTCAGGATTTCAATCATATTCATCAGGGCATGCAATATCTTCCAATAAAGCAATTCACCCAAAAATAGTCGAAACCTTATCTAGTCAGTGAAATATGTCTGATCTGTAGTAGATTCGTCTGGATTAATTACAGACTCAGGTTCTTCACCTTTAGCGACTCTCGCAGCATTATAACCTGCAAATGCTCTACTTTTAGCCCATGCTTCTTGAGTAAATGCAGCCAAATGTGGAGTTATTAAAACATTATCCATATCAATTAAAGGATTATCTTCAGGAGTGGGTTCCACTTCAAGTACATCCACGCCTGCAGCCATAATTTTATTTTCTTCCATTGCTCTTATAAATGCATCTTCATCAACAACAGGCCCTCTACATGCATTTATCAATACTGCGGTAGGTTTCATGATATCGAATTCATGGTCGCTAATCATACCTTTAGTTTCATCATTTAATGGAACATGAAGAGAAACAATATCAGCAGTTTTTAGTAATGTTTCTTTATCTACTTTTGTCCATCCCATTTTTTCAACTAATTCGGCATTTCGATCTACTGGATCGTGATAAATAATTTCACAATCCCAACCTTGTAATCTTTTTGCTACACGAGACCCTATTCTTCCCAATCCAATTATTCCAACAGTTTTCCCGGAAATCTCAAATGCTTGAGACAACCAATCAGCGCGAATATCTCCCATCCATTCTCCATTCTTCACATTCTCAAATTGCAACTGAAATTTTCTAAATACACTGATCATTAAAGTAATCGTGTGTTCAGCTACTGATACAGCATTTCCACCGCCATTATTCGCAACTTTTACACCTAATTCAGCTAAGCCAACTTTATCTAATTGATTTGTTCCTGCACTAGTAGATTGAATCAATCTTAAGTTTGGGCACTTAGCAGCTAGTTCTGTGGTAAAAGGAATTTCTCCATAAGTGATTACCACCAAAGTATCTTTGAGTTGCTCTGCAGCTTCATCAATTGGCAGATCAGCCTTGACCCAAGAAATTTCAGTTCCTGCAGGGGCTTGATCTTTCACTAATGCAAATTGCACGTCTACTGTAGGGGCGTCTGGCCCCCAAAAAACTATTTGAGCAGTACTCATAACTCATCTCCTATTTTCATATGAAGTGGATTATATGAGATTATTCAGGAAATTGCTCGGGTAAAATAAAATAATCTTATGTTTACAAAAATTCAAATAGCAATAGACGGTCCTGCGGCTTCAGGTAAATCTGTGGTAGGACACCTGTTAAGTAAAAAATTAGACTATTTGTTTTTAGATACCGGACTAATGTACAGAGCAGCTACAAAAATCATTAGTGACCACAATTTACTTTTAGATGATCTGGAAAACATTAAACTTCTAATCAAAGACTCCACTTTCGAACTAGTTGACAATTCCGGTCACCCAAGATTATTGGTTAACTCTAAAGACCTTACTGATTCTCTTAAAACTATTCAAATAGACCGCAATGTATCCACAATTTCTAAAATACCTGAAGTTAGAAATATTCTTGTTTCTCATCAACGTACAATCGCATCAAACGATAATATAGTCATGGTGGGTCGCGATATTGGTAGCATAGTTCTGCCTAACGCCAATTTAAAAATCTATTTAGACGCATCTGTAGAAGTCAGAGCCAAAAGAAGATTAAATGACAAGAAACAAAATTTTTCCCCAAATGACTTTGATATAATCAAGCATGATTTAATACAAAGAGACAAAACCGATTCAACTAGAGAGCATTCACCGCTCATGATTCCTAAGGGATCGATAGTAATAGACACCTCTGATTTAAATATAAGCGAGGTAATTGAATCAATTCTTAAGGAGTTAAAAAATTAATGGACTTCTTTTTTTACTTGTGTAATTTTCTTCAAAGAAGAACTTTGAAGTGGTTTGGGGATTTTGAACAATCGGGAATGGAAAACATCCCTCCTTTTGGGCCCTTAATAGTAGTTTCAAATCACATGAGCGACATTGACCCATCAATTCTAGCTGTAACCATAAAACGCAGATTGTGGTTTTTATGTAAACATGAGGCTTTTAGGACATTTGCAAAAAGAAGATTCCTGTACGCTTATGGAGCTTTTCCTATAAATAGAGAAAAGGCTGATTTTGCAGCATTAAAATGGGGAGTTAAAAAATTAAAAAATAATGAGGTATTGGTTTTATTTCCAGAAGGACACATTAATTACGGTCAAATGATAAAAGCTAAACAAGGGGTGGTAAGAATCATCCAAATGACTGACGCTACAATCCTTCCGGTTGCAATTACAGGCACAGAAAAATTTGAGCACAATGTAATGAGAATATTAAATCCTACAGGCAAAATCACATGTACAATAGGCTCTCCTTTTTCACTACCTAAAATAGAGGGTAAAATTACTCCTGAAGTCATGGATTCTTTAAATCAAATAATCATGGAAAGAATTGCTAATTTACTCCCTGAAAAATATAGGGGTGTATACAACATCAGTGAAAAATAATTTGGTGAAAAAATGTGCGGAATTATAGGATACACAGGTCATCGTCAAGCATCCCCAATTCTTGTAGATGCTCTAAGCGATCTTGAATACAGAGGATATGACAGTGCCGGAATTTCTGTATTCCAAGATGACAATACACATCAAACCTATAGAACTGCAGGTAAAGTAGAGACCTTAAAATCAACTTTAAATGGTCACTTAAATGGGCACTCAGGAATTGCGCACACCAGATGGGCCACTCATGGAGACCCTTCAATAGAAAACGCGCATCCTCATTCTGATGAGGTAGGGAGTTTATCGGTAGTCCATAACGGAATAGTAGAAAATCATCTAGATTTAAGAGAAGAATTAATTAGTAAAGGCCATAAATTCACTTCCAATACTGACACAGAAACCATTCCTCATTTAATTGAAGATTTAATTAACAATGGCGATTCTTTTGAAGATGCTGTTGTTAAGGCGGCCTCAATGATCAAGGGAGCAAATTCAGTAGTATTAATGAATAACGACCATCCTGACACTATCATGGCATTTAAAAAAGGCTACGCGGGGGGATTAATTGTTGGTATAGGAATTAAAGAAGTTTTTATAGCTAGTGATTTAACTGCTATTACTCCTCATTGTAGCAAAGTAGTTCATCTAGACGACTCTGAGATAGCAATTATTCAACCTGACCATGTGATTTTCAAAAACCTTGAAAACGTAGTAATTAAAAAAAAGATTAATTCTGTTTCAAATAATCCTTTTGCATCTGCTAAAGGTAAATATCGCCATTTCATGTTAAAAGAGATACACGAGCAACCAGAATCAATTATTAGCTCTCTAAGAGGTAGAATCTCCTTTGAAGACCTTTCGATCAGATTAAAAGACTTAACTCTATCCGACGAAAAAATTGGGGAAATTGAAAAGATTTTCCTTACAGGCATGGGTACGAGTATGCATGCTGCAATGTTAGGAAGATTATGGTTTGAAAAGTTATCAGGAATCCCTGCTGAATGGGACAATTCATCAGAGTTCAGGTATCGCGATCCCATAATTTCAGAAAAAACATTATTCATTTCAATTTCTCAATCTGGAGAAACAGCTGACACCCTAGCTGCTATGCAACTAATGAATGAGTCTAGAATAGATCAAATTACTCTTTGTAATCACCCCAATGCCCAATCGAGTAGACTTGCCAACGACACATTACAAATTCGCGCTGGTTTAGAAATAGGTGTAGCGGCAAGTAAAACATTTACATGTTCTCTGGTTACCTTGTATTTACTAGCAATTCATATCGGAATTGTTAGAGGACATATTGATCAAAAAATAATACCCGATCTAATTAATGAACTAGCTAAACTACCCGAATTAATGGGATCACTATTAAAAAATAAAACAATATATGAAGAATTAGCTGAAAAATATCACAATCATCCTGACTTTTTATTTCTTGGTCGAGGATTAAATTTCCCTGTAGCTTTAGAGGGGGCGCTTAAACTTAAAGAAATTAGTTATCTACATGCTGAAGGATATCCAGCGGGAGAAATGAAACACGGACCAATTTCACTCATTGATAATCAAATGCCTATTGTCACGATAATCCCTCAAGATAGTACATATCAAAAAATGTTAAATAATTTGAGTGAGGCACAAGCTAGAGGTGGAGTCATTATTGCGATAGCTTCAGAAAGTGATATCTCAATTAAAAACACAGCTGATCATGTAATTAAAATTCCAGACTGTTCGGAACTTTTGTCACCTTTATTAACTATAATTCCATTACAACTTCTTTCTTATTACATAGCTGTCAGAAGAGGTTGTGATGTTGATCAACCTAGAAATTTAGCTAAATCAGTCACTGTAGAATAAATTATTTTAAAAAGTCATCTCACTATTAATGTCCTCTGAACAAAACCATAATTTACAAACAGCTATCATTTTTATAGTTACAGGGTCTGCATTTGGCGCAGCATGTAATATACTCGCAAAAATAGCTCAATCTGATTTATTCGGAGAGCCTCTTCATCCATTACAAGTCAGTCACGGAAGGTTTTTATTTGCGTTTTTAACTATTTCAAGCTTTGCAATAGTTAAAAGACAAAAATTTACAAAACCCAATCTACCTCTTCACGCATTCAGAACTTTTTGTGGATATAGTGGAATCAGTCTGATGTTTGCAGCAACTGCATTAATACCAATTTCTGATGCTACAGCACTGGGATTCTTAAATCCTATTTTCGGATTATTTTTTGCTATTCCTATTTTAAAAGAAAAAATAGGGAAACTACGATGGTTAGCTACAGTAATTGGTTTTATTGGCGCAATGATTCTTATTCGACCCTCTAATTCAACATTTGAACCAGGCGCAATTTTCGCATTGATAGCGGCTTTATCAATTGGATTAGAACTAGTTTTAATCAAATTTCTCACCAAAAAAGAAAAACCTGTTCAAATATTACTAATCAATAATGCTATCGGACTAACAATATCTACTGTAGTAATGCTTAATTTTTGGGCTCCACCTACAATAATGCAATGGGTAATACTTGCTGGAATTGGCATATTTATGATTACAACTCAAACTTGCAATATTTATGCACTCAGAAATGCTGATGCAAGTTTTATAGTCCCTTTTACTTTCAGTAATTTAATTTTTGTTTCTATCTATGATTATTTAGTTTTTTCATCTTATCCAGATTACATCAGCATAATAGGTGCTACGGTTATTCTTAGTGGAGTTGGATTAATTGCTTGGCATGAAATCAAAAAACACAAAAAAATAGTCTGATTTTTTGTTTTTAAATTATTTTTCTCTTGTATAATCTCTGTTTAAATCTGCAGGATGAAGATGACTAAATTAAACATAACCACAGATTCATATCAAAGAATAGAAACTCTAATTTCTATTAGAAAAATAATTAGGATCATTGGCATTACTAAAAACAATGTCATTTGGTTTCTGAGTAGATTTATACCCCAAATAGAATCTAGTATTCTGTTTGCTGGTGACGATAAACTGTTCAAACAAATTTTGGTTGACTCCAAGTGTTATGGCGAGTACGGAGTAGGCCATTCCACAAAATGGGTATACAAAAATACGTATGCAAAAATACTAGCTGTAGACACTTCATACAATTGGGCTAAAAGAACAGAAAAAGAATTAAATTTCGATAAAAGAGTCCACATAAACTGGGCTGATGTTGGCCCAGTCAGAGGACTAGGAAGACCTAAAAATTACGACTACAGAGACAATTTTGATCAATACACTTCGTCCATATGGAATCGTCAAGAAAAGCCTGATGTAGTTTTGATAGATGGTCGATTCCGGGTAGCATGTTTTTTAAACAGCTTATTAAATGCTGATCCAAATACTATTATTCTGTTTGATGATTACATAAACAGGCCGCATTATCATATTGTTGAAGAATTCTTAAAACCAACTCAGAGTTGTGGGCGACAAGCCTGTTTTGTAGTGCCGAAGACTTTAAACAAAGATAAAATCAAAGAAATGTACAATCAATTTTTAATTGTCATGGATTAATCTACTTGATAGGAATAGGTTGATATGCTAAGTTTCTCCCAACTTAGTTAGGAGACCCAAACATGTTGCCACACGTAGAAAAATTTGGGATATATTTCAACGCCAAAGAAGAGTCAGTGGTTAGAATCACTTCTCCGTATTGGTTTCCACCCGAACCCGAATGGACCTTTGTAACAAATGAAGTTAATGCCACATTAACAAGTATTAGAGACACAATTAAATCGGAAGGTCTCTCTACAAATACTGAAAATGTAAAATGGGGCCGTATCCCTTTATTGGATTAAACATATGTCAAATCAAAAAGGCTTATCACTATACGAAGCTGCCAAAGCGTCTGGCGTTAATTTTTCTAAAGAATGGGTACCTTCCAGTAATTATATTAAGGCAAATGGCCTAAATTTCCATTATTTAGAATGGGGGGAAAAATCTAACCCAACTATGATTATGTTGCATGGTTTTGCTCAACAGTGCCATTCATGGGATTTTGTTGCACTTTCTTTTGCAGACAAATACAACATCTTAGCTATTGACCAAAGAGGTCATGGTGACAGTGATTGGGACCCACAAAAAGATTACACTCCTGAAGCTCAACAAAAAGATATAGCTGCTATCGTAGATCAATTAGAACTCAACGATTTTGTATTAATGGGATTATCAATGGGTGGAAGAAATTCTTTTACATATGCTTCTAACCACCCCGAAAAAGTAAAAGCTCTAGTAATAGTAGATGCTGGGCCTGAAAACGTCCGAGTAGGAACTCAAAATATTAGAAATTTCGTTGAGCAAGAAGATGAGTTAGATTCTATAGATGCGTTTGTCGACAGAGTTTTAGCCTATAACCCGAGAAGAGATAGAACTCAAATTAGAGGCAGCATCGTAAATAACCTAAAAGAACTACCTAATGGTAAATGGACATGGAAATACGACAAAATCCTTCGGTCTGCAGGCAGAATGGGAAAACCTCAAGATCCTGAAGTAACCAAAAAACTTTGGGGATACATTGAATCACTTCAATGCCCAACGCTAGTGGTCAGAGGAGACTCTAGTGACATTATCGCTACAGGAACTGCTGATGATATGGTAGACAGGATTCCAAACGGACATTTAGCTATTGTAGAAAAGGCAGGTCACCTTGTCATGGGAGATAATCCTTCGGGCTTCGAAAAAGCAGTCAGTCAATTTATTAATGCTCTTTAGCTTTGAATTGCTACTAATGCAACTGAATGATACAATTTCATGTCTAAAGAAAAGATAATAAAAAGTGAGAGGAATCCAGGAGTTAGGATTTGGATAAGGCTGAGAAGCAAACTGTAATTGAAGAATATAGACTACACGACAAGGACACTGGTTCTGTTGAATCGCAAGTCGCTGTCCTGAGCACAAGAATCACAGAACTTACGCAGCATTTGAGAGAGCATAATCACGATGAATCTACCCGAAGAGGTTTGCTCAAAATGGTAGGTAAGAGAAAAAAGTTGTTAAAGTACTTAAACAATAAAGACGTGAACAAGTATCGCTCATTAATTTCAAGGCTAGGATTAAGAAGGTAATTTCCTTTTTAATTTTATAGTACTCGCCCCTTATGTTCCCCTCTAATTAGGAGATATACCATTTCAGCATTAAATGTTACCCGCCAAATTGGCGATATAGAATTAAAATTTGAAACTGGTGTCCTAGCTCCAAAAGCTAGTGGCTCAGTTGTAATTACTCAAGGCGACAACGTAGTTTTAGCTACAGTTACAATGAGTACCCCTCGACAAGGAATCGATTTCTTTCCTCTAACTGTTGACCTAGAAGAAAGGCATTATGCTATCGGACAAATTCCCGGTAGTTTTTTCAGAAGAGAAGGAAGGCCCACAACACAAGCTATATTAACATGTAGATTAATTGATAGACCAATCAGACCTCTTTTCCCAAAAGGATTCAAAAATGAAGTGCAAGTAATTGCAACTACACTTTCAAGCGATAAAGAAACTCCATTAGACATACTAGCTCTAAATGGTGTATCAACAGCTCTTACAATCTCAAATATTCCATTCAATGGGCCATTAGCCGCAACTAGAATGGGGTATATTGATGGAGAATTTATAGTCAACCCATCTTATGAACAACTAAACGAAAGCCTTTTAGATATCGTAGTTGCT